>OJDV01000048.1_pt1 | contig 93448 bp, 72 predicted proteins | sample 1592911 | NCBI WGS metagenome assembly OJDV01 (sample SAMN05416860, study PRJEB24817) | seawater metagenome | isolation source: Sea water | place: Canada:Atlantic | collected 2013-11
AATCAAAGGGGTCAGAGTAACTTGATCGATCAAGTTACTCTGACCCCTTTGATTTACTCTGACCCCTTTGGTCGCTTTTGATTATTCGGCCAGCTCTCGCACCTGCACTGCTAGGCGGTTTAGTACCGTGGCCGCGGCGTTGACTTCTTCCTCCACGATGTCGTACTGACGTTCTTCGATGGCCTCTCTTACGCCCGGCAGCGTCTTCACGCCATAGCCGGTATAGAAACCGGGAGCATAGATGTGATGAGTGAACCACGGGCGTCCGGGCAGGCCATCGATATCGATCAGGGCACGCTCGGAGGTGTAGAGTAGAACATTGTCTTGGACCGAGGCGGGAGTGCCGCTATTGGCCACTGCCGAGTAGTCCGCCGCTGCGTCCTCTAGCGCGGCCATCGCGTTTCGCAATGCTGCGAAACTGAAATAAGGTACTTCAGCCTTCGGCAGCGGCGCTCGGATGGTTTGAGTCGGATCGAGCGCCAACTCATAGACACCCGAGGCTATGCGCGCATTCTCACTCTGAGTTTGCTTGCGCATGTCCTCCGCAAGCTTTTCCACCTCTGAAAGATAGAGATTCACGTTATCTGCTAATCCCGTGAATTCGAAGGGCAGCCGTGGCGCATAGGCCAAACGCAGAGTCGCGCGGCCGGCCACTTGCGACAGTGATACGCCATAGACAAGGCCTGGGTCCTTGAAGCGGGTAAAGTGCTCATAGGTGTCGTACATGGTGTGATAACTACCGTCGCTGCCCTCCCCTCCGAAACCGATGTTCAATGATGCTATGCCTAAGTGTTGCAAGAACGGCGAGTAATCCGAACCCGAACCGAGAGGAGAAATACGCAGGTCTTTACGGGATTTCAACTCACTGCGCACTTGCTCGCTGCCTTCTACTTCCAAACGTGCGCGTCGACGCTGGTCAACCGTGACGCCGGTCTGCGGGTCGATTACATCGCGCATCACCTCGTTCGCCATCTTCTCCAGCACATGGCTGCCACCGATATTGACGAAGCCGCGACTATTGCCATCAGTATTGATATAGGCCACGGCACGCTCAGAGAGCATCTGAGCATTATCCTCAACCCACTCTGTCGAGCCGATCAAACCGACCTCCTCCGCATCCCAAGCCGCATAGACTACTGTGCGCTTCGGCCCCTTTCCTGCAGCCGCCAATGCACCTAAAGCCTTTGCCTCTCCCATTAGCGACACGAGACCGGACAATGGGTCTGCAGCACCATGGTTCCAGCCATCATGGTGATTGCCGCGGATTACCCACTGGTCAGGAAACTCGGTACCTGATAGCTTGGCGATCACGTTATAGGCCGTCACCATATCCCAGTTGAACTCAAGCTTTAGTCGCACTCGCGCAGGCCCTGGCCCCATGTGATATGTGATTGGTAATCCGCCACGCCACTGTTCTGGAACGACTTCGCCGCCCATCGCCGACAAAAGTGGCAGCGCATCGCGGTAGGAGATCGGTAACACGGGGATCTTAGTAATGGTGGGCGCGTCTTCGCGTGCCAAGCGCGGTGCTTCTTTAGTCGCGCCTATGAATGGCGTCAACACATCGCCTGGGTAAGTGGGCATATCCATCACCGAGCCGCGCTGCACACCACTCTCGTGCTTGAAGGGGCCGTCGGGATAGGTATCACCGGCACCATAGCCATCGTCGGCCGGGTCGGAATAGATAAGTGTGCCAATCGCGCCCTTCTCCGCAGCTAGCTTAGGTTTTATGCCACGCCAAGAACCCCCGTAGCGAGAGATCGCAATCTTGCCCTCCACGGATACTCCGTAGCGCTCCAACACCTCATAGTCCGCAGGCGTACCGTAATTGACGAAGACCAACTCGGCCTCAACTTCGCCGTCGATAGAGTAGGCATTGTAGGGCGGTAGCAGGTCTTTGATGTTTGAAGTGCTCGGGTCCTCCTCCAGAGAGTCCTCAAACAAGCCTGCCGTGTAATGCCCCGGCGACACTAATTCCAGCTCACGCGTACGCGGGCTAGGAAACAACACTTCATATTCTACAATCTCAGTATCGTAACCCCATTCGCGGAAGTGTTCGGCGATATACTCCACTACCTCGCGGCCGCGGGCCGAGCCAACATGATGAGGTGTGCGCGACATCTCCCGTAGCCAGGCATCGAGATCGCCAGCATCTAGGTGACTGTCGAACTCTTGCTCCAAGGCTCGCTGAGAGTCAGCACCGGCGGCATCGAAACCAAGCAGTGGCGTCTGCGCTTGAAGAGGAATTGCGACGAGAAGTAACAGGCTTAAAAATGGTAGTTGGGAAACGCGCATAGTGGGGGCTCCTTTACTTGGAAGCGTAAAGAGTAACACAAGCTCGATTCAGAGAAAGTCGGTAAGTTTCTAGGGAGTTATCTTATCGGCATTGAAGAAGCGCCTCATATGAGGCTGCTCATCGGCAAGGTCCCGCAGGAGTTTCGCACGCCCCTGACTATTCACATAATCGAGGAAGGTACTGGCAATTATCGACATGCGTTTACTTTTTAGGCGCGCCAACTTCCAGTTGAGCAAGATTGGTAGCCGACTTACATTTAACTCCTGTAAGCCTACGTGACCACCATAGGACAAGGTATGGCTAGAGAGTATGGACACTCCCAAACCCGCCATCACCGCATGTCGAATTGCCTCGTTACTCTCGATGGTCATTTTCAGATTGAGCTTAATGCCGAATTTCTTCATATGCTCTTCTATCGCGTGCCGCGTGCCGGAGCCTGGCTCGCGCATTAAGAAGGGATACTGTGCAAACTCGGCTAGAGAGACCTTAGCCTTCTTGGTCATCGGATGCCCGATGGGGGCAATCGCCACTAAGGGATTCGGGAGAAAGTCGAACAGCTCTAGGTCATCACTTTCTGGTGGATGACTAAAGACATAGAAATCGTCCTCCCCTCTTTCCACACGTTCCAGAATTTGACTCCGATTCGCCACATTCAGCTGCACATCGATTGCGGGATATACGCTGCAGAATTCGCCGAGCAAGTGGGGGATGAAATACTTGGCGGTGGTTACCACCCCAAGCCGCAAAGTACCCGCCTTCAAGCCTTTCAGATCGGAGAGGCTAGAGTCCAACTCCTCGAAACGCCCGAGGATGTCCCGCGCTGCGCCGACGGCGGCGACGCCAGCCTCTGTGAACACCAGCTTCTTTCCGACTTGATCGTAAAGAGGCATGCCTATCGCATCGCTCATCTTCTTCAGCTGCATCGAGATAGTCGGCTGGGTGAGAAAGAGCGTTTGGGTAGCCGCCGTGATGCTGCCCTGCTCGTAAACGGCAAGCAGAATCTCGAGCTGACGGAAAGTCCCTATGTAGGCATGTAGTCGCGACGGCATCATTTACCATATATATTTATAGATACATGGGATAGATAATATCTATTTTTATCTATGACGTATAGCTCTCATCATAGCGCTCGCAATCAAGCCCCCTAACTAATGCGAGGAAACAATCATGAACCAACGCGCCGCAATCTTCGAGACCTCCAGCATTGCAGTACTTTTGCTTGTCGGCATGTCCGTCTCAACTCTGCAAATCGACAGCACCGGAGTCATGTCAGTCGCAGCCCTACTGACTGTGTTCTTCGTCACCAGTCACTTTCAGACCCTACGGGGATTAGCCTCTCGATACGTTTCACGCATCTCATGGTCTACGGCCTCCACTAGCAACACTACAGAGTCCTAAAAAATGCAGATCGATATCGTCGTAGCGTTCTTCATGCTGGGCTTTATAGCCAGAGTACTCAAGGCGCCAATTGATTTCCCCGAAGGTCTGTACAAAGGCATCATCCTCTTTCTACTGCTCGCTATCGGACTCAAGGGCGGAATCGCCCTAAACGAGTACTCAACGCCTAACTTAATCCCCCAATCGCTGGCAGTGCTATCGATAGGACTAATACTCCCCCTCATTGCCTTCCCTATTCTGGTCAAGGTCGGTGGATTCGGGCGCGACGATGCGGCCTCAGTCGCGGCACATTATGGCTCCGTAAGCATTGGCACATATGCAGTGGCAGTGAGTTTTTTGGAAAGCTCTGGCGCTTATTATGAACCCTACTTTCCTCTCTTTGTCGCGATCCTAGAAATTCCAGCGATCGCGGTTGGGGTTTGGCTCGCCACGCGCGACGGCGTAGCAATTCAAACCAAGAAAATTCTAAGAGAGGTCTTTCTCAATCAGGGCGTCTTGCTCTTGGTGGGAGGTCTCTTAATCGGTTGGTGGGCGGGCGAAGCGCGTAGTGCGAGCGTAATGCCCCTGTTCGCAGGAATGTTCCAGGGCACCTTAGCGCTGTTCTTGCTCTATATGGGGCTAGTGGCTGCAGACAAAATCTCACTACTGCGACAACACGGCAACTTCATCGCGAGCTTCGCTGTCGTAATGCCTCTCGTTGGCGCAAGCCTTGGCGCCCTAGTTGGCCACTACATCGGTTTATCACAAGGAGGCACAGTCCTCTTGGCAACTCTTGGAGCAAGCGCCTCTTATATCGCGGTGCCGGCAGCAATGGCTGTTGCTATTCCAACTGCCAATCAAAGCCTTTCCATTACCGCATCCCTTGCCGTGACGTTTCCCTTCAATGTGCTCGTAGGCATTCCACTATATGCAGCACTAGTAGCGTGGTTCTACGGCTAAAGACGAACTGAGCAACTTACAAATTAATATTCACTCGAGAGAACACAACATGAAAGCAAGCTTGATCGAAATTATCATGGGGTCGCAGTCTGACTGGGAGGTGATGCAAGAGGCAAAGATCGTGTTAGAGGCGCTCGCTCTGCCCTATCGCGCTAGCGTTGTCTCTGCTCATCGCACACCCGCACGAATGTTTGAATTTGCTGAAAATGCAGCACGTAACGGTACGAAAATCATCATCGCTGGCGCCGGCGGGGCCGCACACTTACCTGGCATGGTGGCAGCTCTCACTCATTTGCCTGTGATCGCAGTGCCTGTGCCTAGTAAGCACCTGAAAGGTTTGGATAGCTTGCTATCGATCGCGCAAATGCCACGCGGTGTCGCCGTCGCGACTCAAGCGATTGGCGCGGCAGGCGCATTCAATGCTGGATTGCTCGCCGCACAGATACTCGCGCTCGAAGACCCAGCACTGCAGCAACGACTCATCGCTTGGCGCGAGAAGCAGACTACTAGTGTTATCGAGGAGATAGTCTGATGCGCATAGCGATTTTTGGATGTGGTCAGCTAGCTAGGATGCTGGCCTTAGCGGGCTGGCCCATGGGCATGCGTTTTAGCTTTGTTGCAGAAGAGGCCGAAGATACGCGCTGCGTCGAAGGGCTAGGGACCATAGTACGCTGGCAGGATTCGATGACAGCGCAGTCAATCTTCAAAACGTTGGAAGAGCCCGATGTCATTACTATCGAGAAAGAAGCAGTGAACACTGCACTTCTGCAGCAACTAAGCCATTACTGCAAGATTGCACCGAATCCGGAGATCCTTTGGGTCGTTCAGCACAGGGCGCGGCAGAAAAAATTCTTAACCGAGCTTAATATTCCAACAGCGCCTTATGTTGAGATGCATGACAAACAACAGCTCCTTCTAGCTGGCGAATCTTTGGGCTATCCGCTGATCATCAAATCCTGTGAGCAAGGCTATGACGGACAGCAGCAATGGCGTATCCACAACCAAGAAGATGCAAGGGCCTTCATAGAAGGCGCCGTTGAGATCACACATGCAATTGTTGAGAAGATGCTCGACTTCACTGCAGAGGTCTCAATACTCGCAGTGCGTAATACGAAAGGAGAAGTCGCTGCCTATGCCCCTAGCGAGAACAGGCATCGTAATGGCACGCTTTCGGTTTCCATCGCCCCAACGGAAGTCTTGCACCCTAAACTACAAGCAGACCTAGAGACCATCTTAAATGCGCTGATGCGCAACTGGGACTATGTCGGGGTACTTGCAGTCGAGTGTTTTATAGTGGATGAGCAGATCATGGTGAACGAGCTCGCACCCCGGGTTCACAATAGCGGACACTGGACCCAAGATGGCGCCGTGTGTAGCCAGTTTGAGAATCACCTGCGCGCAATTAGCGGTCAAAGCCTAGGCTCCACGGCGAGCTTAGGGCATAGCGCAATGATCAACCTACTAGGCTGTAGAGCTCCGGATGAGTTAAGTTCACTGCCCCATGCACACCTGCATTGGTATGACAAAACCCTGCGCGAAGGCCGCAAGATGGGCCACATCAACTTTCTGCACGAGTCCTCTGGAGCGCTGCAAATGAACTTGAGTCATGCGCTGCGATTACTCTCAGATTAAGAAGGAGGAAAAAATCTATTGCAAAACCGTCTCATCTTAATGATAATCGTTCTCACTTAGATTACCATAAACAAAAGATAGGACATTTCAATGAAGCAAGCACTGCTAAGTAAACTACCAGAAAATGAAAATGTTCTTGCGAACAGCCGCCGCCACTTCCGCAAGTCTACTCTCGCATTCGCCATCGCTTCCTCTTTAGTCGCTGGCGCACATGCACAGCAATCTACTGACGATGCTCAAGTGATTGATGTTTATGGCGAACAGCTTTCCAGCGAGCCTGCCTCAATGCGTTTTCGTCGCTCCTTGCTCGATACCGCCCAAACAGTCAATGTTATTCCGAAAAGCCTGATCGAGGATCGTTCTGCCAGCACGCTGCGCGATGTGTTACGCAATGTCTCGGGTATCAGCATGCAGGCCGGCGAAGGAGGCACTCCAGCTGGTGATCAATTGACTATTCGCGGCTATAGCGCGCGCACAGATATCTTTGTGGACAATGTGCGCGATTTCGGAGGTTACACGCGAGATCCCTTCAACTTAGAACAAGTTGAAGTAGTAAAAGGCCCTTCATCTGATTATTCGGGCCGTGGTTCTACGGGTGGTTCGATCAATATGGTAAGCAAGTCTGGACGAATGGAAGACAGCACTAATACTTCTTTGTCCTTAGGCTCGGATAGCTATAAACGCGCTACTTTAGATGTCAATCGAGTAGTCGATTCACTAGACGATACAGCAGCGCGACTAAACATTCTCTATCACGACCAAGACACTCCAGGTCGTGATGTTGTGACAAATAAACGCTGGGGAATAGCGCCGTCTATTAGCTTCGGCGTTGATACGGACAGCAAACTAACGCTTAGTTTATTCCACATGGAGCAGGACAATATTCCAGATTATGGCATTCCATGGGTCCCCGAATCGAACGAACCCCTTGCCGAATTTGCAAACCAGGCGCCTCCTGTAGACTTCAACAATTGGTATGGCCTGAAGTCGCGCGACTTCGAGGAGATTGCGACCTCGATGGCAACAATACAATTCGAACGTACTCTGACCGAGAACAGCCAGTTTCAGAACATTACACGATGGGGCACTACTGAACGTGACTCTATGATCACTGCTCCGCGTTTCATCAGCAATGACAGCACGGATATTCGTCGCAGCGATGAGAAATATCGCGACCAGAGTGATGGCATCTTCAGCAACCAGAGCAATCTGAGCATCACCCTAAACCCCGGTCAGAACTGGGAAAACCGTATCCTCGTCGGCGCAGAAGTCTCTCTGGAAGATGAGAAACGCTATACACAGGCCCTCACCGGTATCGACTCCCCGGCAACAGACCTGTTTAATCCTACACCAAACGACCCTTACCTAGAGAACTATCAGCGTACAGGAACCGCCAGCAACGCAGAATCGAACTCTGTCGCACTCTACGCCTCTGACTCAATCGAGATTAACGAACAATGGCAGATCAATGCTGGTCTTCGTTGGGATTCTTTCGAACTCGAATACGCACCAGATGGCAATCCAATTCTAGAGCGTACAGACAAGATGCTGAGTTACCGTGCTGGCATAGTGTATAAGCCTGTTCGCGCCGGTAGCATTTACCTCGGCTACGGAACCTCCTTCAACCCAACTGCAGAGGCTCTCTCGATCAGCACGAGCTCTAGAGAACCCGGCATCGCCGATCTCGACCCAGAGGAAAACCGTACTTTGGAGCTTGGGACTAAATGGCAAATAATGGATCGGAGTATGTTTGTCACGGCTGCTGCGTTCCGAACAGAGAAAACCAATGCACGAACCCAAGATCCTAGCGACCCAAACGATTTGCTAGTGCTAAAAGGTGAGCAATTGGTGCAAGGCATCGAACTAGGTTTAGCGGGAAGCATTACCGAAAAACTCAGTGCGTTCGCCGGTTACACCTATCTCGATACTGAAATTACCGAAAGTTTAGATACCTCACAAATCGGCAAGTCGCTCGACAACTCGCCGAAACATACCTTCAATCTATGGAGCACCTATGCACTATCATCCAAGATCGAGTTTGGTCTAGGCGCCCAGTTTGTGGACGAACGTTTTAATAACACTTCCAATGCGCGAAGTGCTCCTTCGTACTGGGTATATGAAGCTTCGGCGTCCTATGCGGTGAATGATCAACTAGGTTTGCGCTTAAATGTTCAGAATATTACGGACGAGAAATACATCGACTTCGTCGGTGGTGGGCACTTCATACCTGGACTCGGACGCGTGTTGTTACTGAGCTCCAGTTTTACTTTCTAGGCCATCCCATGTTGTTAGAAATACACGAAGTACTAAAACCCGAGCAAGTGCATGCGATGCGATCAGCCTTGCTCGAGCCCCAATGGGTGGACGGAAACCAAACCTCCGGCCACCAGTCCGCGCTAGCTAAACGAAATAGGCAACTACCGGAGAATTCGCCCATTGCGCAGGAATGCGGTAAGACCATTCTTAAGGCTTTGCAGGGCTGCGGACTGTTTATGTCCGCAGCCCTGCCTCAGCGGGTCTTTCCTCCGTTGTTTAATCGCTACGAGGGCGGAGAGCATTTTGCTAATCACGTGGACAATGCAATTCGCGCGCTTCCTATGGGAGGGCAGATTCGCACGGATCTTTCCGCCACTTTGTTTCTTTCGGATCCACAAGACTACGATGGGGGAGAATTACTAGTCGATGACACCTACGGGGCTCACAAAGTGAAGTTAAGCGCGGGCTCCATGATCCTCTACCCATCAACGAGCTTACACCGAGTAACTCCAGTCACGCGAGGCATGCGCCTCGCCTCGTTCTTCTGGATTCAAAGCATGATCCGCGATGATGGGCAGCGCACATTGTTGTTCGATCTCGACATGTCCATTCATCGTCTGCGCCAACAGCTAGGTCCAGAACATGAAGCCTTGGTGTCACAAACTGGCATCTATCACAACCTCCTCCGCCGCTGGGCGGAGCCATAAAAAAAGCCAAAGTAGCACACGCATGCGCATTACTTTGGCTTTCTTGGTCTAAACGAGCTTAGCGTGCAGAGTATTTAGTAAACGCACCGCCTGCCTGGCTCAGAGAGTTTGGACCCTCTGCCGCAAACACATTGCCGTTACCATCCACGGCAACACCCTCGCCTGCTGTACCCTGTGCTAGGCGATCTTCGCGCTCAAAGGGCTGGATGAAGCCTGTCACGACGTCTTCATCGATATGTCCAATGCGCACACCATTGCGCCAACCCGGATGGCTAGTAGGGCTAGACTCCGAATCGATCGCATAGAGCATATCGTCGTCGGTAATGAATAACCCGCTTATGCGGCTAAAGCTGTAGCGTGACTCTAAGTAATTGCCATCTTGATCGAAAATCTCGATACGGTGATTACCACGGTCGGCCACCCAGAGACGGCCCTGAGAATCAAACTCCATCGCGTGAGGCGTTCGGAACTCGCCATGGCGCACGCCAATCTGGCCCCATTGCTTGATGAATGTGCCGTCCGGTGCAAACTTCAGAATGCGGGAGGTATCGCCATTGGCGCGCCCCTCTTCCATTGCCTGCATACTGATCATGCCTTGCGCGTTGTGACCGTCTGAGACATAGATGCTGCCATCGGGTCCCACTATGACGTCGTTCGGCTGATTGAAGTGGGCAGAATCATTGCCGGCCATGCCAGCCATGCCAAGGCTCATCAGCAATTCACCATCCGGGCTGAATTTATGGACCTGATGCCCCTTAGTGCCCTCGGGATTCACTGCAAAGTCGGTTACCCAGACATTGCCTTCGGTATCAACATGAATGCCATGTGGTGTGACGAACACGCCCGCGCCGAAGTTCTTGAGAACCGCGCCCGTATTTGGGTCAAATTTGAAGATTGGATCGACAAGATTGGTGTCGCATGTTACCGGAGCACCTGCCCCGAAATTACCCGCGCCACAACGCTCATAGGCAACCAGCATGCCGTCTGTAGGGTCGATATCGACGCCAGCTGTGGAGCCCCATTCGCGCCCCTGAGGCAGATCACCCCAATTACGTGTCACTACTGGATAAGGGTTATCGAAGCCCTCCCCAGTGATTACATTGCCGACCACCATAGGCTCATGGGCCATAGGTGCTGCGGCGGCGGGCGCTGCTGCTGGTGCCGCAGCGGTAGCACTGCTGCCTGTGTTTGGCTCGCTACAGGCGGCCAACATGAGGGAAGCACAAAGCGTGGATAACAAAATTCGAGATGATGACATGACTGCTCCTTTATTATTTCTTTGCTTGGAGGAAAATTAGTTGTGTGCAGAGCATAAAATCTATTGCCCCTTAAGTCCACCTAACAAAGATTAATCCAACACCTGCGGCCCCTAGAGCTCGCTCAGTTTGACCATTAGCATCGATCCACGAAGATAAAGATGTCTTAGGTGGACATTAAGACAACGTTAAGAATTCAGGCGTAGCGTGATTGCAATACTTAGTTTACGCGGCGTCAAAGGATTCTATGAAACTCATTCGCACCGCTTTTCGAAACTGCGCAATCGTCACACTGCCAGTTTTCGCCTGCACGCAAAGCTATGCACAGAGCAACATTTCCTGCGAGTCCATAAATAGACCTGCACTAGCGAGCTTTGATTTCACGGAAGATATATCAAGATGGGGTACGCAAGAGTCTTTCGACCTTGACAGCACACACTACAAAATCCGCAACATCTCGGTTAACCGGCTGCCGATCTTTGACGAAGAGAGCGAGGACGAGAACAACGCCGCATTCCGATGGATAAACCGTGTACATATACCCACACAAGAGAAGGTCATTCTTCATCAACTGCTTTTTGAGCAAGGTGGCGAGGTGAATTCGCAAATACTTTCCGAGAACGAGCGTTTACTTCGTCAACAAAAATACGCAGCAGATGCCAAGATACGAGTCTTGAATAAATGTGGCGATGAGGTGGATGTTGAGGTCGTGACAAGAGAGGTGTGGACCTTGGCCCCAGGTTTCTCATTCCACTCTAGTGGCGGCGATAATTCTCTCGAGTTCGGAATACGTGACTCAAACGCCCTAGGCACGGGGCAGCGTGTATCCGCTTTTTATAGCAGCGATACTAACCGCAACAGCTATAAATTATCTTTCGAGAACCCCAATATCGGCAGCACGCATCGCATATTAAAAACTAAAGCCGAGAAGAGTAGCGATGGTTTCCATTATCTCGCCGATTACTCGCTCCCCTTTCATTCTCTAGATGCGCGTGAAGCATGGCGATTCTCCTTAGAGGCTACGAAAGAGATTATCCCCCAATACCAACTCGGCAAGAAAATTACTGAGGTACAACGCGATAAGGAAAATTTAGAAATATCGAGAGGATTCTCTTCAGGCCTAAAAGATGGTATCGCCAAACGCTTTGTCATTGGCCTTCGCAAAGACGACTATAGTTATGCACGAGGCAATAGACTCCAATCACCCCAGACAATGCCACGAAACTTAAACCTAATTTATCCGTTTTTGGAATTTGAAAGCATCGAGGATAAGTTTGCGCTGGCCTATAATATCAGCCAGATTCACCGTACCGAAGATCTCTCAAAAGGTAAGCAGCTACGCTTTAGTATTGGTTATGATCCAACAGGAGATCAGCATCTAGTGTTACAAGGAAACGCGTCCGACACTCTACTATCACAACCGAAGATGCTGCTGCAGTGGAAGGCTGATTGGTACGGCCGCTGGAATCGTCAAGACAATGCTTGGGAAGATACCCTTATAAATTACGACCTCGATTTTCATCGCGGCCAAACCGAAAAAAGAACTCTCTATCTAGGCCTCTCTGCTTCGAAAGCTATCCACCTTAATAGCAGCCAACAACTCACTCTCGGTGGCAACAATGGCTTGCGTGGATTCGACAGCCATTATCTCAACGGATATGCGCTGCTAAAATTTACGATAGAAGAGCGCTATTTCAGCGATTACCAATTATTGCAATTGCTACGCGTAGGTTATGCCGGCTTTGTCGATGTGGGCAAGGTGTACGGTGATCCTCAATGGGGAGCTGATCGTGTCTACAAGAATGTCGGTTTAGGCCTTCGCCTCGCACCCAGCAAGACCGACGAGGGTAGAATTATTCATATCGACCTTGCCTATCCTATAGGCGCTAATATTCTAGGTGGAAAGTCATTGCAACTCGTTGTCGAGGCAAAGACATCGTTCTAGCAATTTTTACCATGCATTTTTTGCCAATTAATTCCAACACAACAACAATCGCTAGTTTTGGGATGCTGTACGCAGTGCCGTCATCAAGCACATATCCCCTTCCTTTTTCCTAGTATTTTCTCTTGATCTGCATACAAGACAGTTAGATACTGCCTAGTTAAGCTTTAATAGGGACACGTTGGGGGGGATGGACTTGTCCAAGAACGGTAAGTATCCGGAGTTAAAATCGGAAGAGATCGACGCGATCCGTGAGGAAATGGGGAAAGACTCCACGGATATCGATCGCTATTTCCTTTTGAAACTCCATACGATATTTCTTCTTTGTCTTTATTTTAGTGTGCTCATGCTATTTTCCCCGGATAAGGTGACTTACTGGTTGCAGATCAATCAAGGCGTTAACACCGATCAGGTAGACAACGTCCTTACGTTCCGTGCAATCTTCATATTGAGCTACATACTAGTAGCTATCTACTCCTGGCGTACAGATCGGTATACTGAATTAATTTTTGGCTCTGCAACCATCATGGCAACCACCAATTTCCTCCTCGATCTCCCTTATCTATGGGGTGAGTTATTCGGTGCCACATCCGTGAGTTTTGTATTCGGTATATTGATACGGCTATTGGTGATTGCCTTGCTCATCTCTGTTTTTCGCAACTTGCGCCGCGCAAGCTATCTTCAAGGCAAACTTTTTATTAACCCCTTCGCCCCCCTGAAGCTTTAGGGCGAATTATAGTGCCCGACAAAGCCTAAGCATTCACTATTTTCAAATGCTATGATCGAGCCTTAAGGCCTCTATTTGGCTAATTCGAGGAACAAATCATGGCCCAAGCGAGCGCCGCCTCCGAAACGGTAAACGAAATTTTCAGCTTGAACGATGCCGTGCGCGACACCCTTAATGAGATCGCGCAGCAGCTCGTCAATTATGCCCCTCAGTTCATAGGCGCCGCCGTCCTATTGCTAGTAGGGTGGGCATTGGCGAGCGCATTGGCAATTAGCGCTCAGAAGCTCGTACAGGGCCTAGATAGCCTCTTCGCTAAAGTAGACAAGAGTGACAACTTCACAGGAGAGCAATTCAGGCGATCCTACGCGAAGATCGCCCGCAAACTAGTGTTTTGGACAGTCATGCTGTTCTTCTTCGCTGTGGCGACCAATATCCTAGGTTGGGACTTGTTTTCGGGTTGGTTTAGAGACATTTTCACCTATCTCCCCGGCATCATCACTGGCATGGTCGTTATTCTCGGCGGCTTCCTACTTAGCAATCTAGCTAAATCGGCGATCATCTCGACAGCCGCCCGCGCGGGAATCCAACAAAGCCTAGTAATGGCTAAAGTTGTGCAAATCGCGATTATCTTCAGCGCCATCATCATCGGCGTTGAGCAAATCGGTCTTAATATCGGTTTCCTTAGCAATATCATCGTCGCCGTCATTGCAATCTCTCTGGCAGGCCTAGTTCTCGCCTTCAGTCTCGGAGCACGAACACTGGTGGCCAATATCATCGCCGCACAGTATCTGCGCAGACATTGCGAGCCCGGCGACTACCTCACGATAGCTAATACCGAGGGTGAGGTAATCGAGATCTCGCAAGCAAGCATCGTGCTGGAAACTGAAGCCGGCAAATCCATTGTCCCTGCCAAGTTATTCCATGAGCAAGTCTGTCACATCAAGGCGCGACAGTGAAAATCCCTCAGCGATGGAGTTCGCAAGATGACTGAGAACAAATTGAGTTTAGCCCTTAGTTTCATCAGCGCAGAGCCAGAGGCCGCCGCTAAAATACTCGAGCAAAGCACTGTGAGTGATGTCGCACAATTCATGGAGAATCTTCCATTAGACTATCAGCATCAGGTGCTCGAGCATTTGCTACCCGGTTACGCCGCGCGCATGTGCGTGCAGATGGGCGCCAAGAGTGCAGCCGCAGTCTTGAGTGATCTTGATGCCAGCGCAATCGCCAAAATCATTCGCCTTATGCCGAAGGCTCAGGCAGAGGACATCCTCAAGATACTCCCCAAGAAACGGCGCGAGTCGAGTAACTTATTATTGAAGTATTCCATTCGCTTCGTTGGCGCTTGGATGCGGCCCTATACTCACACAATCACGAGTGAGATGTCGGTTACCGAGGCATTACACTATCTGCAGAGCGAGCTCGAGGGTCATCTTTCCGAGTACGTCTACATTATTGATCGCGACGCTAAACTAGAGGGTCGCTTGAGTTATTTCAGACTCTTAAAGTCGAAGCACAACATCAAAATAAGCGACATCATGGAGCGTGTTGTTCCCCATGTATCCATCAACATGTTGTTAGAGAACGCCCTCGAACTGCCGCAATGGACTGAGACCGACACCCTCGCCGTAGTCGACAAAAATAATCGACTTCACGGTCTGATTAGACACGCCGATATTCGCAAGGCGATTACGCAGAGCAAAGACCAACACTATATACAGTCAAGCAATTCGAACCTAGTTACCGGCCTTACTGGAGCATACGGAAAAACCCTATTAGTACTATTTAACAATCTACTCAACGTTATCGAGCCCGACCTGAAATCATAGGACTTCATCAATGACCGCGAATCAATTGAGCCTTGAAGATCCACTCTCTAGACTGAATAGAGCGTTCCTACTCAATCATCCTCGCACTGCCGCGCGCAGCTTAGAGAAAACCTCTCCCGATGACGCCGCTGAGATTCTACGTCAACAAGAACCGTTCGTTGCCGCGCGCGTCTTGGAGAGAATATCCCCTGGCATACTCGATATTATTTTCTTACTTCTGCCTGCCCAGTTTGCTGCCTCCGTCTTGGTGGCCATGGAGGCAAGCGCTTCTGTGTCATTGCTGAGTCGTCAAAACGAGGACCTGCGCAAGATTTATATTGCCCAGATGAATGAGGTAAGTGCTACGGAATTTCGCTCGCTTCTCGACTATCCTGAGAATAGCGTCGGACAGATGATGAGCACCCAGATCGTGGCATTCAACAAAAGCACTACTGTCGAACAGGCCATCGCCCAACTGCGTAAACTAAGCGTCGAAACCATTCACCATCTGTTCCTTCTCGACGACGAGATGATACTCGATAGCGAAGTGGAGATTAAGAAACTCGCACTAGCAGAGGACTCCCAACAACTGTCATCAATCTCCAAACCTATCGTAACTTACATAAACGCAATGGACTCTAAAGACGAGCTCATGGACAAGATCGATAAATTTCATATCGACGTCCTTCCGGTTGTAGACATAGACCAGCGGCTAGTTGGGGTGGTGCGTGCCCAAGGGCTCATGAATGCTCTGCGAGAGGACATAGTAACTGACATGCAGACAATGGTTGGCGTGAGTAAAGACGAGCGCGCTTTGTCTAGCAGCTGGTTTGCCGTGCGCAAACGCCTGCCTTGGCTACAGGTCAATTTGCTTACCGCTTTCCTTGCGGCAGCGGTCGTAGGTCTGTTCGAAGACACCATCTCGCGCTTCACTGCGCTGGCCATTCTTTTGCCTATCGCAGCAGGTCAATCAGGCAACGCAGGTGCGCAAGCACTCGCAGTTACTATGCGTGGCCTTACACTACGCGAGATTACTATGGGGCATTGGTTCCGAGTGATGATGAAAGAGCTCCGTACCGGCTTCGTGAATGGTCTTGGGATCGCCCTCACCTGTGCGGCGGGTGTTTATTTATGGAGCAGAAGTGCTGGCCTCGCACTCGTAATGGCGCTCTCCATGGTGATCTCCATGACTATCGCGGGTATCGCGGGGGCCCTAGTACCCATCATGCTGAAACGCTTCGGCCTAGATCCCGCACAGTCTTCTTCGATTGTACTCACCACCATCACCGATGTAGCGGGTTTCATGTCCTTCCTCGGTATAGCCACACTCCTATCGAGTTTTCTGGAGGCATAGCGACACGCTACGCAATTCTAAGCAACTCCGTTACAATGCCTCTAGCTTAGGCCATAATTCATGAGAACAAAGGATGCTCGTAGCGAGTGACACTCTCGCAACTACAAGGAGAGGTAATTTAGGCTAAACCCGTGTTTCGCTGGAGATTGCAATTGGACGAGCGCAACAAACTAGAGATCTTCTTAGAGACTCTCTTTCTTGAACATGGACCCGACGGGTTCGTGGAAAATCTATCGTCACTTTTCGGTCCCCTACTACTTACCAAGGACGGCATCGTCATTGGGGTCAATGACGCCTTCCTCGAAATGCTGGGCTATGAGCGCGAAATACTTCGCGGAATGCAGGCTGTAGAGCTAGTGCCAGATAAACACAAGTATCGCTTAAGTGAAATATTCGCCAAAAGCAGTACAGACCCATACGTGATCGATCTCCTTCCTCGCGACGGTTCACCACTTCGCGCTAGAGTCTCCCCCAAATTCTTCTACGTTGAAGACGAGGTCTACCGACTTGCCGAATTCATAGACATCACAGAGACCCACTTTGCGGAGAAAGTGCTCAGCGAAAGCGAAGAAAAATTCAAAGCAATCTTCTCGCACGGCGCTGTGGGCATTGCGCGGATCTCCCTCGACGGCACATGGCTAGATGTTAATGATAAACTCTGCGACATCTTGGGATATACCCGAGTAGATTTTGAGACACTCACCTTCGAGGACATAACACACCCGGCCGATCTGGCGAAAGACACAGCCTTGATCATGGAGACTCTTGCCGATATACGTGACTCCTACACATTAGAGAAACGCTATGTACGCAAGGATGGCGAAATAATTTGGGGACGCCTTTCGATCTCCCTTATTCGAGACGAGTTCGGTAAACCCTCTGACATCATCGCATTCGTCGAGGATATTAGTGAGCGAGTATATCTCAATAATCGTTTACAACTTTCCGATCAAATAGTGTCCTCGTCTACAGATCTCTTGGCCATCATCGATGCACATGGCGTTTATTTAGCCACCAACGAGGCCTATGCGAAGGCATTTGGTCGCGAGCCAGATTACTTCACAGGAAAATTCGTCAAGGATGTTTTTGGCGAGACCATCGAAAAAAATATCATGCAACCAATGGTCGCGAAGGCCAGGCAAGGTTTTCCTGCAAACTACAACGATTGGTTCAACATAGTCGATAAAGGTAGGCGCTACCTCAATGTCTCTTACTCTCCATTACAGTCTAGCGACTCTGAATATCACGGCGTCGCTATCAGTGCTCGCGATATAACCGATCTTAAAATCGCTGAGATAGAAATGCGGGCACTGAACGAGAAATTAGAAAGTTACTCCTTCGTCGACGGACTCACAAAAATCACCAACCGGCGCATGCTCGATGATTGTGTTGCCAAGGAATGGAATCGCGCTTTACGAGCGAAGACTCCACTGGCCTTCATCATGATAGACCTAGATTACTTCAAGAAATATAACGACCACTACGGGCATCCGCAGGGCGACGAATGCCTGAAGAAAATTGCCCACATCCTCACCAGAATCGCGCACAGAAGCACCGATGTTGTAGCGCGTTATGGCGGTGAGGAGTTTGCGATATTGACCCCCTTCTCCGATATCAAGCAAGCCACTGCGCTTGCAGAGATTTGCCGTACAGCGATTGAGGAGGAGGGAATTCCCCACGCAGCCACTGGCGAAACTAGCCTGAGCATCGTAACAGTTAGTATTGGTGTCAACAGCCTCATACCCGACGAGAGCAATAGCATCGCGCAGTTAATTGAAGGAGCGGATCGCTTACTCTACAGAGCCAAAAATGCTGGGCGAAATCGTGTGTGTAGTGATTGAGAATTTACCGCGATGAGTTTTCCCAGCTCAGGATGCTGAGAAAACCCATAACGGCGATTTACTCTAGCGAATACGCTCAGCTAGGCTTTCGATGCTAGAGGCTAACTCTTCGAATCGTTTAGCACTTATTCCTGAACGTGCGGCCCCTTCACTGCGTAGATTGCTGGCAATACCGTCCAGACGCGCCGCACCTAGCGGGTCTTTGCCATTGCTAGTCAGCAATGCCTCCATGTTGCCCAGTATCTCTCTCATCTCCGCCTCTTGTTCAGTGGCCAAGAGTTCACTACGGGAGAGCTGATCTATGTAAGCAAGCGCGACCGCTGGTACCACAGGCCATTCGTAGCGTTTTTGTTGCTGCGCATTGACCACGACATCTGGCGCTTGATATGACGCCGCTGCTATCTCGTTGGCGCTGAGGTAGTCACTAGGCGAGAGGCTTAGAACATCGAGCCCGCGAGCAATCTCGGTACCGAACACGCGGCCACCGTACCAATACGCAGACCAGTAACCTCCAAGAATGAGCTCCTTCTCGTCGACAGGGCCACGATCGAAGAAAGCGATCTCAACTGGGTTGGAGGAATCGGTGAAATCCATCACCGAGATGCCCCCCTGATACCAAGCCTGAACAAAAATATCGCGCCCAGGTACAGGCACTAGAGAGCCGTTGTGTGCAACGCAGTTCTCCTGCTCAGTTTGCGGAGCGGACATCTTGTAGTGACTACGATATTGCAGCTTGCCGTCGACGATATCGTAGATCGCATCTGCCCCCCAATTCATAGGGTCGGAAGCGCGGCAGCGCGGGCGTGAACCACCGCCCCACTCATCGGTAAAGATCACCTTAGTGCCGTCGTTGTTGAACGTAGCCGAGTGCCAGTAAGCAAAGCCCGTGTCGATCACCTGATCCAGCCTTTTCGGATTTTCAGGATCGGTAATATCGAGCAAGATTCCATTGCCAGAGCAAGCACCGGCGGCGACGCCAATCTCTGGGAATGCCGTAATGTCGTGACAATGATTCGTCGAAGCGGTCGTCTGAGTACCCTTGCCATGATCGCCGCCCTCCCAGAGGCCCGCTAGCACGCCTGCCTGAGGATCGGAGAATATAAATGGTCGGTTCACAACCTCCGCCTCATAGGGCCGCGCCACAGGGATCTTGATGACGTCGATTCTGAACAGGGCAGAGTCGGGATTCTTATACGGTGACTCATCTGAACACTCGCTCATCTCGTCGTCTGGGCGCACAGAGCTTGAGCCGGAACCATAGACATAGATATTGCCCAGTTCATCGGGGTCGCTAACGACTGTATGAGTGTGTGAGCCACGACATGTCTGCACCGCACCGACTTGTACCGGCATAGAGAAATCGCTCACATCGAAAATACGGATGCCGCGGAAGCGCTCCGAGCTGGCGGGCTCGGCTACGCCCTGCAGGCCGCAGTCCAAACGGCCGCGTGTCTGCTCTACCGACATGATCAAGAGATTACCTATTACAGACACATCACCTTGCCCGCCGGGACACACGACGGAGCTAAGCAGCTGCGGCGAAGCTGGATTGCTGATGTCGTAGGCATTGAAGCCATGGTAATTACCTGCCACCAACACATCGCCCACGAAAGTCATATCCGTGTTTGCAAAATTCAATAGGCTTGGGCGCGGCTCGGACGTCTCGTCATCTTCTTCCGCGTCAACAGTCTCTGCCCCAGCGGTGCCCTGGGCAACATCGATGGAGACATCTCTAACTGCGGTAGGGTCCGGCTCGCCCTCCTCGTCCGGCGCTAAGGCCTCTTCCTCAAGTTCCTTGACGCGACTCATGGGCAGACCCATAGGGTTTTCTGGGTCGAAGAAACCTTCAGGCTTTGGAACTGCGGCGAGCAAAGTCATATTAAACGAGGCTTCCCCAGCATTGGCAAATCCAGCGCGCAGATTTACTCGAGGGTCTGGAGAGAAGCCCGCAAGCATCGCGCTCATACGTTCAATCTCACTGGTTTGATCAGCGGTGACGTCGGTAGTGAACTCGTAGATCACAGAATCCTGTGCGGAACCGGGCTGATCTAGCAGCGTTTCCACCATCTCCAGCGCACCCTCATGGTGATCGATCATGAACTGCAAGAACAATGTGTCGAACAGGGGCCCCTCGGCGGCAGTTAGCTGTGCGAAGTCCTCTGGGCTCAACATGCCTGGCATCAGGTCATCTTCGCCCATACTATGGTGGGCATGTTCATCGGGTATATCGAGGCCGCGATCTTCGAGCCAACCACGCATCATCGACATCTCGTCTTCTTGCGATATCGAAATACGTTGCGCCATAGCGATGAGAGCTTCGCGGTTTGTGCGATCCTCCACCAACGCCCCCATCTCGACTGCCTGAGCGTGATGTGAAATCATGCCCTGCATGAACTTCACATCCGCATCGGTAAAACTTAAATTAGCTAGGTCTGAGGCCTCTTCGGCGCTTATTAGACGACTGGGCTGACCAGGCGCTCCAGGCTGTATGATAGGGGCTTGTGCGCTGACCGTGGCGCTTAGTACGAGAGTCGCCATCCCTATGCTGGCGATAAGTGCGCGACGACGGCTTGAGGTAGCGATGGGGGAAGACATAAACGTTTCTCCAATGGAGTTCAAAATAGGCGTTATTTAGGTTTAAGAGAATAAAGACAAACGCCACTGAATTCCATGCTAATTTCCAAGCTAATTGCGTAAAAATCAGTACAATCAGCCGGGCTGCGCTCTACGACAAGTAGCCAAGTCAACAAGCAGCGTTTAAGACCAGATTCGGAATCGTTCCAAATGCCTATCGACTCACTAAACAATAGCATTATCTGCCATCAATGCGGCTTATTGGTGAACGTTCCCCCATTGCAAGATGGCTGTAGTGCGAACTGCCCCCGCTGCGCGAAAATTCTCACAAAGCGACACCGTAATGCCCTCGATCACGTTTTGTATTTCTCTATCTCAGCCCTTTTCTGTCTGCTGTATAGCGTATGGTTCGGCTTCCTTGAAATGTCCGTACAGGGCCAAGTGCGTCAAATTACCCTTATGGAATCTGTCACCACACTATTCTCATTGCAGGAGATGGCCTTGGGTACATTAATGACGGTGATAATCGTAGGGCTGCCCGCAATCTATGTGAGCCTATTGATATACCTTGCCAGCGGCATCAAACTGAAACGAGTCTCTCGCCACAGCATCGATGTGTTAAGAGTTGTGGGCTATGTGCGATTCTGGAACATGTGTGAGATTTTCTTTCTGGGGATTTTAGTCAGCATGGTGAAGATTGCTGGCCTTGCTCACATCGAAATTGGCGAGTCATTTTGGGCTTATGCCTTCTTCAATTTTTTCCTTTTCGCCGCAGTAATGCATTTCGACAAAGTCCAACTCGCACGCGCTATAAGGGAGCTAACATTGCAGAGTGAACAGAAAGGCATAGTCTCAACCCACGAGGCCACTCATGTCAGCTAAACACTTACTCAGCTGTCATCACTGCATGTTGATACACGAGGCGAACACGCGACATTGCAGCTTCTGTCACTCGACCCTACATAAGCCAGAGCCTATGAACTTGCAGCGCAGTTGGGTATTTCTTATTACAGCACTATTGCTCTATTTTCCTGCCAATTTATTGCCAATCATGATTACAAACTCACTTGGCACACAGACTAGCAGTACTATCGCTGGTGGCGTGTTGTTGCTTTGGGATCATGGTTCTTATTTCATCGCCTCTATCATTTTCATCGCCAGCATCCTAGTTCCGATTGCAAAATTCGTCGCCTTATTTGCTCTATGTCTTAGTGAGACTTTCGATTTGCGCTTGGACGCCTATAGCAAGACGGCTATCTATCGCATGACCGAGTATGTTGGTAGGTGGTCCATGATCGATGTATTTGTCGTAGCGTTTTTAGCAGGTTTCATACAGATGGGTGAGATTATGTCGATCTACCCAGGACCTGCAGCGCTTGCATTCGCGGCGATGGTTATTTTCACGATGCTCGCCGCAAACAGCATCAATCCGAAACAGTTCTGGGATAAGCATGATGAGTGAGAACGAGAGCAGCAAGGCCACGCCAGCTAATATTACACCCGAGAAGCGCGTTTCGGGATTGTGGCTCATCCCACTACTCACCGTCGCCGTAGGCGCCTGGATGATCTACGACAACTGGGCAAGCCAAGGCCCACTCATCACCATCGAGTTCGAAACCGCTGAAGGACTCGAAGCCGGCAAGACCCTCATCAAGACTCGAGAGGTTCAGGTCGGCTTAGTGGAGGATATTACTCTCAATGCGAATCTCGACGGCGTGCTTGTCTCTGCGCGCATTAACCGCGAGTTTCGCGACTTACTTGTAGAGGGTTCTCGCTTCTGGGTTGTACAACCAGAGGTTACGCTATCAGGAGTGACCGGCTTGGGAACTCTGATCTCGGGTCAGTACATTCGCTTCTCTCCCGAGCAAGATGGCCAACTGAGTGACTACTTCAAGGGCTTGGAGCAGCCCCCGTTGACTCCACTGGGCACACCCGGCTTACGGGTCACACTTACCAATATTGGCGACTATACGTTCACCAGAGGTGACCGCATCGAATACTATGGCATCACGGTCGGCACCATCGAGGACGTAGAGTTCAATTTCGAGGAGAACCAGGTCTATTACAATGCCTTTATTCAAGCACCGTATCATGAACTCATTACGAGCAATACGCGCTTCTGGAAGGCCAGTGGAATTCATGCCGAGTTCAACGGCGCGGGCTTCACTCTCGATATTGGCTCTGTACGCACGCTAATCTCCGAGGGCATTTCCTTTTCGATTCCAGACGGGCAATTCCAAGGCGACACAGCCACTGAAAGCGCGCTGTACTATATCTATCCTTCACGCGCCGCGATCAATGAGCAACTGTATATTTACTCTCTACGTTATTGGGTGATGGTCAATAGCGGCATCGGCGGACTTTCCGTGGGAGCACCAGTGAGCCATCGAGGCGTGCAGATAGGCAAAGTCTTGCGTACAGATTACATCCCTGAAGGCCAGACTCTCCTCAACAAAGACATGCCGATTCCCGTTCTGATCGAGATCAATCCTGGCCGCCTTGGCCTGCCCGACACGGAGCAAAGCCTGCAGCGCGCGAGCGCCGATATCAACAACTGGATTAGCGAAGGCTTGATCGCAACCATACGCACACAGAACTTCATACTAGGACAACAGTCTATAGATTTGGCCTATGACGAGAGTTTTGCGAACACGGAACTGCAAACCTTTACTGACCTCGTAGTTATTCCGACGGGAGAGGACACTTTGCAGAAATTCGCCGATGGTATCGAACGCCTGATCACCAAGATCAACGAGCTCCCCATCGAAGAGCTAATGGCCGATCTACAAGACTTGCTTACCGAGGGCAGCGACACGCTTGCAGCCGTTCAAGAGCTCAGCGCGACAGGTAACGAGTTCTTCAACAATAGCCGCAACGCTGAACTAGTAGAGCAGACCACGCAGACCATGCGCTCTTTCGAGCAGCTAGCCAGCGGCTTCTCTAGTGAGTCACAAACAAACCAAGAGATCCTAAAACTTATGCAGTCTCTTACGGGCTTAGTTGAAGAGTTTAGGCCACTTGTCAACGATATTAAGAATACCCCTAATAGCTTAGTTTTCCCCGTACAGACGGAAGACGAACTTACTCCTGCGAGGAAAGCACAGTGAAATTTAATCGACTCGTAATTCCACTCTGTCTCGCAATCGGCGCCTGCGCTTCAGAACCTTTGTCCATCTCCTACTACCTTCTCAGCACACCGAGTTCCGAGCAAGCTCGAACGCAATCGATGACCGAAAAAAAGACTCTGGTCATTGAGGATGTAGAAATGGCTGCCTATTTGAGACAGTCAGGCATAGCGATGCAGACCAGCGGCAGCCAGTTACAAATTTCGAAGCAACACTTGTGGGCAGAGAATCTGGAACTATCCGTTCCGAAATATTTGGCAACCGCGATGCAGAGCCAGTCTACTAACTATCAAGTTTATGTGCGCAACCTCGACTACGTGCCAAGCGCACGCTTTAGCCTGCGAGTGCACATCGATAATTTACAGGCAACGGACCAAGGAGAAGTCGTGAGCTCGGGTCGTTATCAATTAATAGACAATGAGGACACTAATCATTCGATCGCCGTGGATTTCTATTTCGAGAGAGACCTACAAGAAGACGGCTATAGTCATGCCGTCGCGAAGATTCGCGAACTACTCAACGACATCGCTGCCGACGTCATAAGTACTGCCGAAAACTTAAACTGAGAATAAAAAAACCCCGACCAATGGCCGGGGTTTTTTATCCTAAGCTAAGCGAATAACGCTTAGCTTAACGACAGTCATTAGAACTGTACGCGTGCGCCCAAGTAGAAACGGCGTGGGCTGACCCAAGCGTTGCCTTGACCGAAGGTGTATACACCGTCGCCGCCAGCAAGCTCTTGCTCACGTGTAACCGCTTGATCGTCAAGTGCGTTGAAGACATCCAAGAAGAACTCAGTTTCGAACCCTTGAATTTCCATCACGTACTTAGCACGTAGGTCGAGTGTGCCGTAAGAGTCAGTAGTATGTGAACCTACTGTACCTGGCGCCAACCAGCGAGTCGTTGCGCCCAGTGAGTCGTAAGCTGTGCCTACGCGAACTGGTGTGTGACGACCATACTGAGAGAACGTCTCACTGTAGACTAGACCTGAGTTCCAAGCGTATACCGCACCGAGCTCAATGCCGTTGTCGAAGGAGTAAGAGCCAGCAAACTTGAGCAAGTGCTCGATGTTACCAGGCTGTGGACCGTAGACGTTTGGTGCACGTGGGTCGAGGTACAGGAAGTCACCTTGAAGATCCGCGTTACCGTCAGAGTTGGAGTTACCATTTGCATCGTTGTAAACATACGATGCCAGCAACTGCCAACGGTTGTCTGCACTACGACGCTTACGGAAAGTCACTTCAACGCCTTCGTACTCACGAACACCACCTTCCAGAGTTGCGATGAAGTAGTTCGCGTTTGGCAGACTGTCGAAACCAAAGTACGACAATGGCAGCGCATAGCCACCGACTGCTGAAGGATCAGTGTAGAAGCCTAGGTCGTAGTCTTCCAAGATGTCCTTAGTTTCGCGCTCTGTGTAAGTGATCTGAATGCTCATCTCGTTACTTAGAGTGTGTTCGAAACCAAGCATGATCTCATCAGTGTATGGCGTCTTAGTAGTAGGAGCGAAGTAACCGTCCTGCTGCTGTGCGCCACCACGAGTACGGAAGGTCACCCACTGGTTGCCTACATACACTTGCTCTTCACGCACGGAACCAGAAAGCGTTCCAGCGAATTGCGTCATGTCTGTACGGATTGGGTCGTAGTAGCGACCAGTGAAAGCCCATACCTTGCTAGCGCCATCGCCGAAGATATCGTAAACAACGCTCAAACGTGGCGCCATTTCCCAGTCGAAGGTGAAAACCTTAGAGCCGTCTGTGGCGATGTGATCCCATTTCTCAGCACGTACACCGGCGTTGATAGTCCAATGCTCGTTGATGTTCCAAGAGTCTTGGAAGAAATACGCATCGCCTTCAGTAGTGAAGGTTAATGGTGCTGTCTGCGTTTGATTAATACGATATACGTTCACTTGGCTATGCGGGTTATTGGCAGTGGAGTTGAACGCAAGGTTGCCGAGTTCAGAAGCACTGATAGTGCCATTGTTATCAGCGTCGAGTAGACCACGGAAGTAAGCTGCATTACTGCTACCTGCCATGCCGTCGATAATGCGCTGATAATCGTCCTCTGACAGATCACGCTCGCCAGTCCAGGTACCAGTAACGTAGTTCTTTAATTGCGTACCTGAGTTTTGAGTACCAATGGACGTGTACTGTGCACCGTCGCCTGTGTAGACGAGATCGTAGTTACGCTCGTTAGTAGTTTGCGTGTACCCAGCTTTCATTTCGTGGTAACCGAATGACGTGTCGAGGAAATACTCAACAGTCACCGACTTCGTGTCTTTATTGCGGAAGTCGATAGTCTCGGAACCTCGACCACCGCGGTCAGTATCAGCGTTAGTCACAGTGACACCGCTGAAAGCGACATCGTTGCGGCTAGTTGTGTCAGTCGAAGTACGGCTTAGCTCGCCTTCGTGGCTCGCTGCATCCAGAGTAATGATCAGGTTGTCCCATGAATGAGAGTAGGAGTACTTATAGTTATCTCCGCCCTGGATGGTAGTGCTGTCACGGTTCGCAAGCACCGTGTAGTCATCAGAGCCATCGCGCTCATAGGGGTCGTTGAAGAACTCAGCAGTGAACTTGTCATTGTCTGTTGGCGCCCAAGTTAGCTTAACGAAGCCAAGGTCCTGAGTCGTGTTTACAGTACGCTGGAAGTTGCCAGTTACTGGATCGATGATGTCCTCATCACGCTCTTTGCGCTGGAAGGACGTAAAGAACCATAACTTGTCTTGAATGATCGGGCCGCCCAAGGTGAACGCCGTGTCATAAGTAGAGAACGTGCTGTCAGGCAGGTTATCGTTCTTAGAAACGAGCTGGTCACTCTGTGAGTAGTAGTTCAAGGAGCCGTGGAACTCATTACTACCAGACTTAGTTACAACGCGAGAGATCAGGCCTTGTCCGCCTTCATACTCAGCTGGAACACCACCAGTGATGATCTGCTGCTCTTGGATGATTTCGGAGTTGAAGTTCGCACCGAAGCCGCCAGTTAAGTTATCAGTGATGTTGATGCCGTCGATGTAGTAGACGTTATCAGTAGAAGTACCGGCTGTGTTGCCGTTGGAATCAACCGCGTCAGAGTAGTTAACACCTGACTTAGATGATGGGTTACCGTCGAGAGTCGGCTTAGTAGAGGGAGCCAACTGCAGGTATGACTGGTAGCTACGGCCTGTGGGCAGTGACTCAGTCAGGTCTAGAGTGATGTCTGTACCAACCAGTGCGGAAGTAGTATCCACCAACTGGGTACGACCAGAGCGACCAACTACGACCACTTCCTCGATTGCATTGCTGCGCTCGATTGCATAAGTCAGGGTAAAGTTACGGCCAGAAACTACCTGGACGTTTTCGTTACGCAGTGGCTGATAGCCAGAACCGCTCACGACCACTTCGTAATCATTCGAGGGGTCAAGACCAAGAAGACGAATTTCGCCGTCTGGACCTGTAACACCGCTCTTAGAGGTAAGACTTTCGGAGGTACTAGCTTGCACCATCGCACCAGCTACTGGATTACCAGCGGCATCGGTTACGACAACACGCAGTCCACCGGTGTCGGCAAAAGCTTGCGAGCTGATGGCGGCGGCTAATAATACGCTTGCTGCCTTGAGCCTGAATCGTACAGGCGTGTGGTTGTTTTGCATTTTATTCCCTCATTAGGTTGATTAGCTGGCGCCTGACTTTGAGATTGTTCTCGAGCGCCGTTGCAGTACTATTATTTTATAGCAGCACCCAACTAAAACGGCCTCTGCGACGACAGTGGATGACTCCACGGACATAGACCCCAGACAGCTGAATACTGAAAACGTTCACAATTTAATGAATTCATATCGATTTGTCGAACACTAGTTCGATTAATGTGGCAAAAATGAGGCATTTCTATGATTTTTTATTGAAATCGATAGAAATCGGTCAGTTCGTGGGAGACTCAATGGGCTTTTCTGCTGCAAAACTTCGCTCACACTTTGCGCCAAGGTCTGCGCAAGAAAGAGTAGGCAGCACCAATCATGGGATGGCTGCAGCCCGAGCCAGGCGGTCGTTGACATCACGCCACTGTTCATCCGTTGGGGGATATTCGAGCCAGATTGCATCCAAGCCAAGACTGTCCAGAGAATAGAGCGTCTTATAAAGTCGCTGCGCATACAGAACCTTGCTCTTAGGCATGATGACAGTCTGTGCCGCATCCGGGGCATTCGCATCTTCGGCATAAAACAAACAGGCAATACAGCGCCCTTTCGCTTTAGATGCCACTTCTATTTGTGCCCTTGTCCCCAAGTACAGTGGCGTGTTGGGACGATAATGCTCTGCTACGTTGCCAGGTACCGCAATATCGTGTTGCTGGGGCTGGCTCACCGCCAAGCCGGTGCACTGATTGATCGCCGAGGCAGTTATTGGCCCCGCCCGCAATATGCGCAACTCGGGACCGGTCAGGTCGAGAATAGTTGATTCCAGCCCTACCTCGCAGTCTCCACCATCGAGTACGGCATCTATACGCCCAGACATCTGAGCAAAAACCTGAGCCGCACTAGTGGGGCTCAACCTTTTATAGGGGTTCGCAGAAGGGGCTGCAACACCAAACTTCAAGTCCTTCAACAGGGCAAGCAATACCGGGTTAGCAGGCACTCGCAAACCTATGGTTTCTCGCCCCGCAGTTACCTCCGCAGGCACACGCGGGCTCTTGTGCAGGAGCATAGTTAATGGACCGGGCCAGAAACTCGCCGCTAGCTGATAGGCCACTGGAGGAATATCGACAGCCCAATCGCGCAAATTGTCCGGGCCTGCAATATGGACTATTAAAGGGTGATCGCTAGGACGCCCCTTCGCTGCGAATATGCTTTTAACTGCCGCAGGGTCCATAGCGTTGGCCGCCAAACCATAAACCGTCTCGGTAGGCACTGCTACGAGGCCGCCACGCTGAAGTATTTGTTTGGCTCGCGCAATATCGCGACTAGATGAGGCGTCTAAGAGCTGTGTTGATATCATTAATTCTACTTTTTCGAGGTATTCTGTACTTGAATGGGCGACCAGCCATGATAAACGCTATGACTGAAAGTCCATAATCCTGTTTGCGGCGTAATAACAATCAGTCTAACTGATGGAAGAGGCCGGAGATGACAGAAACTAAAAAATCGAACCTGACCGTTGTTGCCGGCATTTTGCTCTGCCTGTTAATAGGTGCAGCAATGGCGATCGCCGGTAGCGACGGTGGACTGATAGTCGGCAGCATCCCTCTTTTCGCGCTTTGTGCGATGGTGGGTTTCGTTCTGCATTGGCTGGTCTTTGTGCCCTCCTATTTTGCGCAGACAGAACACTATTTTGATCTCACCGGCGCACTCTCATTTATCGGCGCCATTTTACTGGCTAATTGGTCGGCCCTCGCAACGCTAGGCGTTAGCAGTTTACGAGCGAATATTCTCTCGTTCATGGTACTTGCCTGGGCTTTGCGACTAGGCGTGTTTCTCTTCTTGCGCGTCAAGCGTAGCGGCGAAGACCGTCGCTTCCGCGAGATAAAGACTCGCTTCCTGCGCTTCCTCTTCACATGGACACTCGGCGGGCTATGGGTATTGCTGACCGCCGCTGCTGCGCTGGCAGCCATTACTTCCGGGCGACATATCCCAATGGGCCTTGGTGCCTATATCGGCGGGGCGCTCTGGCTCGCCGGTTTCCTGTTTGAGAGCATTGCCGATCGGCAGAAAAGCGCATTCACAGCGAAGCATGAGAACAAGGATCGTTTCATTGATACCGGCTTATGGGCTATCTCTAGACACCCTAACTACTTCGGGGAAATTTGCCTTTGGCTCGGCGTGGCGATAGTCGCGGCACCGGCCTTGCAGGGTTGGCAGATTCTCACCCTAATCTCTCCGCTGTTCGTTATCTTCTTGCTATGCCGTGTCAGTGGGATACCATTGCTGGAGGCACGTGCGCAGGAGCGCTGGGGCGAAGACCCAGACTACCAACGCTACGTCAAAACCACTCCGGTCTTAATTCCAGGCATTAGGACTCCAAGGCTTAGCGCGGACTAATGTGAAGGTAAACAACAGGGAAGTCTCGGCAGCGACAGGGGCGAAGACGGAGCAGATCGCACATTACTACGATGCCAACACGCGCAATTTCTTGCGCTTTGGCGGCGCAGCTGACACCGGCGCAATCCACAGAGCTATCTGGGCACCGGGCGTCAATAATCGCGAAGACGCCTTCCTCTACCTAAACCGCCTGATCGCCGATGCGATCAGGCCCTTGCTCGGCGCAGCCCCACAAGACACTCATCTGATCGACCTAGGCTGCGGCGTTGGCGGCACTGCGAAATTTATAGCGAATGAGCTGGGCATCCGCGTTACGGGAATTAGTATCAGTGCAATGCAAATCGAGATTGCCAAGCAGCGTATTCAAGACTCAGATCTGCAAGATCGCATCGACTTTGTATGTGCAGATTTCGACGCTCTCCCCGAGCTCGGCCAGACAGATGCACTCTGCGCTATTGAATCGTTCGTCCATTGTCGCGATGCAAGTAAATTTTTCTCCCAAGCAGCTGCTGCCCTTAGGCCCAAGGGTCGACTGATTGTCTGCGATGATTTCTTGGGAGACAGCGTTCCCGAGCAAGGCTTACGCTGTGTGGCGAAATTCAAGAAAGGCTGGCAACTAAACAGCTTACTCACAAGAGGAGAAGTCGAGCGCTTAGCCCTAGAGCATGGCTTAAAGCTGATCGAGTCGCACTCGCTCACCAATTACCTGCGCGGCTTCCCCAGCGCTATTCGATGGGCAGTAAGTACTATCTGCTCTATCCCACTGCCTTGGGCTTATTGGCAGAACTTGGCGGGAGGCACCGCACTTCAGCTTTGTGTAAAACGGCGCTGGACCCAGTATCACGCATTTGTATGGGAAAAAATTTAGGCAAAAAAAGGGGGCCAGTGGCCCCCTTCTTATTCATCTACCTACACACTTCTTAGAACCCTGGCGTCCAGTCTATAGACATCCAGAATTGACGGCCCCAAGGTTGGTGCAAGCGGCTCTCGAAACCACCGAGAATCGGCAAGCGCTGTGGCTGCTGATTGAACAGATTGCGAATACCGCCGCTGACGACTACTTCGCTACCGAAAAGGTCGTTGAAGGCGTATGCATACTGCGCATTCACGATCGTCTGCGCCTCAATCACATCATCGGCTGGGAACTTCGAGAACAGGTTATTCACCGAGTCATCGAAGATTACGCTGTGCTGGTAAGCCGCAGTCAAAGAAGCTGACTGATTACCCATGAACCAGTTACCGCGCAGTTGCGCCTTAACTTTAGGCAGTGGCGGTACCACACCGCTGTTCGCATTCTGATAACCCAGTGCGTCTTTCACACCACCGAACAGATCTTCATACTCGTACTTGCTGAAGTAAGAAGCGCTCAGAGACGTGGCAAACGTGCCCCAGTTGTCAGTGCTGAAACGATAGTCGACCTTACCGTCGAACAGATCGATCCATACCGTAGAGATGTTGTTCGCCTGACGGATTACACGCAGTACAGACTGATTTCCAGCTAGGTCACGAATAACGCCACCCGCACCTGTGTTGTCTTGCGAGGCTAACCAGGAGTTCGCCGCGTTGCGTGTTGCCGACCCTGGAGTGGGGTCGTAAGCATCTTCTGAAGAACCGATCGCCTGCAGCATGCGCGTGAATTGCGCATCAACTGTCTCTGGGTTGCTCAGCGTACGAATACGGTCGGTGTACTCGATTGTTTGGTAGTCCAAGCTCAAGCTCAAGCCGTCCAAAGCACCGCCCGGCTCCCAGGTGAAGCCTAGGTTCTTCATTACAGAAGTTTCTGGGCTAAGATTTGGGTTGCCTGACGCACAACCCGCACCGCCAGTTAACTGCCCACCGGTGATCTTATCCAGACCGAAGAATATCTCGGAACAGCCTTCGTTCGGATCGTAAGGACGCGCCTGTGATGCCGTTGGGGCCAAGAAGCTTTCGCCCCAGGAACCACGTACCGCCAATTCAGGGGTTACTTCCCAGCGCAGCGCGACCTTAGGAGTAGTGGCGGAGAGACCGAAGTCCTTGAACTGCTCATGGCGTACTGCCACTTGCGCCGCTACATTCTCCAGAATCGGGATATCCAGCTCTACGAAACCCGCCACAACCTTGTTGTAGTAAGTGTCGTCAGAGGGAGGGGTATCGACGATGTTGACGTTATAGTCTTGGCTCTGCAGCTCCAGTGGATTGTTGCCGAGGAACTCGGAACGATCGCGCATCTGGAAGCCAGTTGCCATCTGCAAGGCGCCCGCTGGCAATTGGAAAACCTCGCCAGATACTGTTGCCTCGAAGATATCAAGCTCGTCCTCGTTCGTCGTGACGTTGTCTACATTCGTGAAGAGCCAGTCGACTAATTCTTGGCTGTTACGAGTAGTAGCCTCGTTATAGTACGGAGAGCGTGGGTCTGCAGAGCCGAAGGGGTTCCAGTATTCATTGCCGTTCGGGCCGCCCTGCCCTGCCAATGCCTGCTGCATCTTGCCAATGTGCAGTAGCTTCTCGTCTGCATTACGTCGATCGAATTGACGGGAGTAGTAGGTATAGCCACTCCACGAACCACTAAGCTCGAAGTTCGCCTGCACCTTATAGCGCTGCGTGTAGTACATCACTGGCTGCAGGCGTGCCCCTGTGATTGGCTCGAAATGGCTTGGCCAGTTTTCAGGATCAAGCAACGTGAACGGACGGAAGTTATAAGGCACCACGTCGAAACCATATGGGTTCGCGGGGTGATCTTCCGCTACCACTAAGGCGTTGCGGTTATTGGTGTTCTGGCCGTAGGTACCCGTATTGCGGTTTTGCACCTTGCGGAAGCTTTGGTTCATCGTGAACTCGAGGTTCAGATTCTCGTTCGCTTCCCAGGTGACGTTGTTGTACAGGTTGTACTCGCTCGTCTCACCCTGCAGGTCCCATTGTGGGGTGTAATACCAGTAGCAGCCGGTGCTTCCGACTGGATAGCCACTTGGGCCGCTGCGTTGCCCGCCGAGCGTCTGCTCTTCTGCCGTACCAAAAGTGCCGCAACTAGGGTCAACCAAGCTTCCGCCAGTAATGGTGCCGCCGTGCACGCCATTTACCTCAGGATTTGCGCCGTTCACCCGACGGTAGACACCAGGATTGCCAGAAGAGGAGTAGCCATAGGCAACCTCCGCGGTACGAGGACGCTCATAGGTCATCAGCGAGCCCTTGTGAGAGCCGTCCAATGCGCCTACGTAGTTGATACCATTGTTGAAGGACTTACCCCAAAGAACAGAGGCTGAGTAGTCTTCCATCTGTGCTTCTTCGTCACGCTGATAATAGGTGCGTGCCTTGATGCCATCGAAGTCCTTGATAGGGATCATGTTCACAACACCAGCAACAGCGTCAGAACCATAGAGAGCTGAACCACCGTCCAAGACCACTTCCAATCGGTTCAGGGCGATGTCTGGGAACATAGTGCCGACGACACTATTGATAGTCCGCACGCCATCTGCAAGGACCAGAGTGGAGTTCTCACCAAGTCCGCGCAGGTTGAACGTGGCACCCGTGGAGTCCTGACCGCCATCTTGACCGGCGTTAACGTTGGCAACAGTATCTGTGTTCTGTGTAAAAGTAAGGTCGCGGATATATTGACCGATGGAGGGCGCGCCAGACTCGAACAGGTCTTCTTGAGTCACGGTGGCTACGTTGGCTTCCTGAGCGAAAGCACTGTTACGAATATAGGATCCAGTCACCACTACTTCTTCCACTTCAGCATCGTTGTCCTGAGCTAAAGAGGCTGCGGGTAATCCAAATACGGAGATGGCCATTACGGCCTGGCTCAAACGAAAAAGCCGGTTGCGTCTAAATTGCGTAGTCAAGTTTGTATCTCCCATATAATTGTAGTTTTTACTATTTTCTTGAGCATTTTCTAAAAGGTCCTTACTGGCACCTTTTTGGGGCATAAAATTTCCGACGGGGATGTGGGTCGCCGGCATAGCCACCACTGGCTACCATAGCAACTAGCTCTTTATCCTTCCCTCCAAAAACCCTCCAAAATAAATCCAAGGCTTTTATCCTTCTGATAAATGAAGAATTTTTTTTGAGTAAAATGCGATACATGAATTATGGGATTGCGGGAAGATTTCTGTTAAATTCGCGGTTAATAAAAACTTTAAGACTAAGAGCCGCGTTAATGTCATGACTTTCTTGGCAAAATTTTCCAAGCAGACCACTAACAACTCTGACGACTCTCAAGCTGCAATCAGCTTGCTCGATTGGCAGGTCTTTTCAGAAACGTGCAGCCTACGGAATCTGAAATCCGGCACCGAAGTCCGCATTAATCCGCGCGGAATGGAAGTGCTGATGTATTTGCTAGAGAATCCGGAAAAAGTGGTCAGTGCCAATGAGTTACTAGATTTGTTCTGGAGCAAATCGGTACGCTCAGACCATGCCGTGCACAATATAATAGCGGAGTTACGTGCCGCACTCGGCGATCAGGCATCCAAGCCAATCTACATCAAGACCTATCCAAAACGCGGCTACAGCTTAATAGCGAAACCCGTCGTCGCAAATGCTAAGAGCACAGAAAAATCGACCGAAATAAATCGAACGAACACTCATTCGTTTTTTCAGAATCCGTTTCTAAAGTTTGCCACTCTCGCAATATTTTTTAGCATGGGCGTCTTGGCACTAGTTCTCAGTAACGAATTCTTTACGACCCCAAATGCCGAAGCGTCTACTCAGCGCACTTTATTGGTGCAACCCTTCGAAACAATCAATCTTGCTCCCAGCGCTGTCTATCTATCAAAACAGCTGCCCGGCAGTCTTGTTTCACGCTTGAGCAGACTACCCAATGCACAGGTGATGGTCAGCCAAGGGAGTTACAACCAACAGGAGAACGTCGACTATTTGCTTAGCGGCAATATCCAAGAAATCAATGGGGAGCACCGCGTTCAAGTCAACCTGAACGACGCCAAGAGCAAGCTGATCCTGTTCTCGGATCAGTTCAATTTTAGCTCCGAAGAGATCTTCAATATTCAGGACGATATCGTTCAACACGTAGCAATAGCGCTACGTATATTCCTAGACGATGATATGCGAAACGACATGCACGACTGGGGAACTAGTAGTGCCCTTGCCTATGACGCATTCCTCAAAGCGGAGTTCTATGCGAATTCCTCGAACCACTCTAGCTTCCGCAAGTCTATAGACAATTATCTGTTCGCAATTGAGCAAGATGCCGATTTCAGCAACGCCTATCTCGGCTTAGCGACTGTGGCCACAAAGATGGCTCTCTATAGCCTGCCAGAGACTGGTGCGGAGATGCGCAGACTCGTGAACCATTCATTACAGGAGCTACTGCGTATCGATCCCGACGCACAGAGCGCCAAAGCCACGCAAATTTTGGCCTTACGAGTAGACGGCAATAATCAAGATCTAATCGAAGCGAAGGTTCGCTCCCTGATATTGGCGGGCGATCCTCCTGATTTCGCACTCTCTCACTACTCTTTATTACTGACAGGCGCCAAGCTATTTCGCGAAGCTCAGGATTTTCTTAGCTATGTGCCAGACGAGCGCCCCTTCAAGGTCTCTCCCGACGCCACGTGGAGTTACCGTACCAACATCGATAGGCCGAAAGACCTTATCTCTCTCAAGAAACAACAATTGCTCGATAAGCCCTCTCATCTTGGGATACTGGGTACCTTGTCGCGCAGCTATGCTTTCTTGGGAGATAAGGAACAGGCTACCGAATACTTGGCCAGACAATTGGAACTCGACGAAGAAGGGCCAACTACTATGCTAAGCCAAATCGTTATAAGTGCGCTTTATGGTAGCTCCTTCCCTGAAGGCGATGCCTTCGAAGCAAGAAACAGCGAAAACCCAGACTTCAATTTCAGCCTAGGCGCCAAGGCTTTCATCCTTGGCGATATAGATGAGGGCGTTGAGAGATGGTCCAACTTGAATGCCTCAGAGACACGGCGCCTTTTTAGCTGGCTAAGCTTCGTACGCATCTTCTTTCCAGACAATGTACTCGCAGACAGTCGCTATGCCGACATACTCAATGATCTCGGCATGGGCGTTGATTGGCAGAGGCAACTCATGGAGGGCGTAATAGAGATGTCTTCTATCACAGGAATACGCCTGAGCGAGGAGTCCCAAACTGCCTATATCAACGATAAGCGTTTTACCCGTAACAACCTCTGGGATCATAGCGACATTTGCTATAGCTGCCTGCATAGCACCACTTCTATTAGCATGTCGATGAAAGACAACTAATCCGAAACAAGCACCTCCCTCGTCAGCCCCCACATTCTTATATAACACGCATTTCGGAGTTATTTTGGAGACTTTCGGGAGGTCTTCTTCTGTGCTTATCGGCACAATACGCAAGCTTTCAGTGAGTAGACCAAGGATGAATCCACTTGCTGGCGTAGGCTCTTATGTGACATGGACAGCATGAGAGCCACCACGTAATACTTATCTCACAAGCTTTCGAATAAGCATTGGGCGCATCTCTGTGTTGACCTCCCCGCTGCAGAGATGTTTTAAGGCGGGAAACATATGTTTCCCGCCTATTTACTCATCTAGCTAAGTTCTGCCGCGTGGACTACATACAGTCGAATCATAAAAAAAGGGGCCATAGGCCCCTTTTTTATCTAGCGCGAACGTTCGGTCGATTAGAAATCAGGAGTCCAATCGATAGACATCCAGAACTGACGACCCCATGGCTGCTGCAGACGACTCTCGAAACCACCGAGAATAGGCAAGCGCTGCGGCACCTGATTGAACAGGTTCCGAATACCACCACTCAAAGAAACTTCACTACCGAAGAAGTCGTTGAGGATGTAGCCGTACTGCGCATTCACGGTCCACTGATCTTCGATAATACGATCAGCTGGGAACTTCGAGAACAGATTGTTCACCGTGTCATCGAATATCACGCTGCCCTGATAGGACGCCATCAAAGACGCGCTGTGATTACCCATGAACCAGTTGCCACGTACTTGACCCTTTGCCTTAGGCAGAGGAGGCACAACACCGCTGTTGGCATTCTGGTAACCCAAAGCGTCTTTGATACCACCGAACAGGTCTTCATACTCATAGTTGGTGAAATAAGACACGCTCAGGCCGGTCGCGAAAGTACCCCAGTTGTCGGTAGAGAAGCGATAGTCGATTTTCGCGTCATACAGGTCGATCCACACCGTAGAGATGTTGTTCGCCTGGCGGATTACGCGTAGCACTTGGCCGCTTGTACGATCGCGGATAACACCACTGGCACCGGTATTATCTTGCGTCGCTAGCCAAGCATTCGCTGCGTTTCTTGTGGCAGAACCTGGGGTGGAGCTATAGGCCGCTTCGCTCGAACCGATCGCTTGCAGCATACGGGTAAACTGACCATTCACTGTCTCATCATTGCTCAGTGTACGGATACGGTCTGTATACTCGATCGTCTGGTAATCCAGGCTCACGCTAAGACCATCCAACGCACCGCCCGGCTCCCAAGTAAAACCAAGATTCTGCATGTTAGACGTCTCTGGCTTCAAGTTTGGGTTACCAGATGAACAACCCGCGCCACCAGTGAGCTGTCCGCCTGTGATCTTGTCAAGGCCGAAGAATATCTCTGAACAACCTTCGTTAGGATCGTAGGGTCGTGCCTGTGTAGCGGTAGGTGCCAAGAAGCTCTCGCCCCATGAGTAACGCACTGCTAACTCAGGTGTCGCTTCCCAACGTAGAGAAACCTTAGGAGTAGTCGCGTCTAGACCGAAGTCCTTGAACTGCTCATGACGCACAGCGACTTGAGCTGCGAGAGTTTCCAGAATTGGGATTTCGAGCTCGATAAAACCTGCCACTACCTTGTTGTAGTAAGTATCGTTGCTCGGAGGAGTATCGACGATGTTCACGTTGAAGTCAGCGCCGATTAACTCGAGCGGGTTGTTACCGAGAAACTCGGAACGATCGCGCATCTGGAATCCTGTCGCCATCTGCATAGGGCCGGCCGGTAGATCGAACAACTCGCCAGTGACAGTGGCCTCGAAGATATCCAACTCGTCTTCGTTGCTAGTTACGTTGTCGACGTTGGTGAACAACCAATCAACCACCTCCTGACTATTACGCGTTGTAGCGGCATTGTAGTAGGGGGAGCGAGGATCCGCAGAACCGAAGGGGTTCCAATATTCGTTGCCGTTTGGTCCACCTTGCCCCAAAAGTGCCTGTTGCATCTTGCCGATGTGCAATAGCTTCTCGTCCTGGTTTCGACGGTCGAACTGGCGCGAGTAGAAGGTATAACCACTCCAGCTCCCTGCCAGCTCGAAGTTTGCCTGTACCTTGTAGCGCTGCGTGTAGTACATCACTGGCTGCAGACGCGCACCTGTAATTTCCTCGAAATGGCTAGGCCAGTGCTCGGGATCTAGTAGTGTGAAGGGACGGTAGTTGTAAGGCACCACATCGAAGCCGTAGGGGTTCGCTGGATGGCTAGCAGGCACCACTAAGGCGTTGCGGCTATTAGTGTTCTGACCATAGGTGCCTGTGTTGCGGTTCAACACTTCACGGAAGCTATGGTTCATGGTGAGCTCGACATTTATCTTGTCGTTGGCTTCCCAGGTAACATTATTGTAAAGATTGTATTCACTGGCCTCGCCTTGCAAGTCCCACTGCGGCGTGTAGTACCAGTAACAACCCGAAGCCCCTACTGGATATCCACTCGGGCCACTGCGCTGCGCGCCAAGCGCATTCTCTTCGGGTGTGCCGAAAGTTCCACAGCTTTGATCACGCATGCTTGGGCCGACGATCGTGCCGTTATGCACCCCCCCCACTGTAGGCGTAGCATTGTTCACGCGTCGATACTCGCCTGGATTACCTGAGGACGAGTATCCGTAGGCAACCTCTGCCGTGCGCATACGCTCATAGGTCATCAATGAGCCTTGCAGCCTCGCATCCATTGCGCCTACGTAGTTGATGCCATTGCTGAATGATTTGCCCCACAATACCGCTGCGGCATAGTCTTCAACCTGCGCTTTCTCGTCGCGCTGATAATAGGTGCGCGCCTTCACGCCATCGAATTCCTTGATTGGAATCAAGTTAACTACGCCCGCCACCGCGTCGGAGCCGTACAGTGCCGAACCGCCATCGAGCACCACTTCTAAGCGAGCAAGGGCGATGTCGGGGAACATTGTTGAAACGGTACTGTTGATGGTGCGAACGCCGTCAGCTAGGACCAGTGTTGAGTTCTCGCCAAGGCCGCGCAGGTTGAATGTGGAACCAGTAGAGTCCTGACCACCGTCTGCGCCCGCGTTTACGTTCGCTACTGTGTCTGTGTTCTGTGTGAACGTAAGGTCGCGGATGTATTGCCCAATCGATGGGGCGCCTGACTCGTATAAATCTTCTTGAGTCACCGTCGCGACGTTCGCTTCTTGTGCGAATGCGCTATTGCGAATATAGGATCCAGTCACCACAACTTCTTCTACTTCGGCATCATTGTTCTGAGCTAGAGCCGCTGCGGGAACTCCTAAGATGGAAATGGCCATGACGGCCTGTGATAGACGATACAATTTATTGCGCTTGAAAATAATATTCACGCGGTCTTCTCCCTTAAGTTATTTTAATTAGCGCGCACTCTTCTAAATGATAGATTACAGATTGGAAGCGTGGGTCTTACATAGAAGAGCGCGCGGGGATTGTAGGGGCTTTTTTACGGAAAGTTCAATTACAATATGTTAAATATAGGTCGTGTGTAACACTTTATAACATTTGCAATTTTTAAATCGATAATCATTGTAGGAACCTGGCGAAGTTTAAGAGAATTTTATCGAACAATCTTGTGCATTTTTATGTGAGATATTCCTACTTCATCAAACAATTCTCCAGCGCAGACATAACCAAGCTTTTCATAGAACCTTATTGCTGACTCGCGCGCATGCAAGCTGATCTCCCGCACCCCTTGCGCTATCAACTCACGCTCTACACGAGAGACCAATTCCGCACCAATTCCTTTTCCTTGAAATTTTTCAGCCACCGCCATTTGCCTTAATTTGCAATGTTTTCCGCTTATTTCTTTCGCACTTACACAGGCAATAAGTGCATTTTCCTGACCAATAATTCCGAAATGCTGCTGCTCGCTCTCACCCTCTAAATCCACTAAATCGAGCGAGCGCCCGAGCGGTTTTCGCAAAACCTCATTGCGCAACTCAAGTGCGCTCTTGTAGAGTGAAGTAGAATATTTAATCGATATTAATTCGGCATCTAAGCATTTGTTTAACGAGCCAGATGCCATTACTTCCGCCAAGAAAACTGCACTTCTCCACGCTCCTTCCACTTTCGCCTCATTGAGCCAATCTCCACATAACCCAAGCCCAATTTCGGCATCCCAGAGATACTGTCGACCGAGCAACTGTTCTGTATCTGCATAACGCCAACGATGCGCTTCACTTTCACGCACCAAAGCGGGGCAAATAATTTGCAGAGCCTCAATAAGCATTTCGATTATTTCGTTCCGATGTGTTTCGAGATGAGCCTCGCTCCACTTTGGGGTCGCGTGTAACAACCACATATTATGGCCTTGCCTCTGCGGCTTGCTAAGATTACGCGCGAGCCAGCGAATAGGACCGGAGTTCACGAAAGCCGCATCGAAACCAGGGTCGAAAGATTCATCGCAACGCATCATGAGAGCCCACGTAGGACGCATCCGCACACTAGCGACTAATTCTCGCAATGGGCTACTAATTTGACTCAATAGTTCCTTTGCTTGTGGTGCCGGCAAGGCGAGAACTAATGCATCATAGAGCCGGTCTTGCCACCCCTGCCCCGTTATATGCAAGCGCCAACCTTCAGGCTCACGCTTCAAAATATCTACATGGCTTTCGAGTTGCACTGGCAGCGACGCAGCCAAGAATTGCGCAGGTGCAGTCATACTGGGCACCCCTACGTAACGCTTTGTGCTCGCACCCGTTTCTCGCCACGGGCTCTCAGGGCTATCAATGACATGCATCCGTGCGGTCCAAAGCCCGGCAACGCCTGCGGCCTCCCAGCGCAGCAACTCCTCTCGAAACGCAGCACTTTGGGCCGTGAAATATTGCGCGCCATGATCACATTGCCAAGAAGGACCACGCCGGGTACTCATTCGCCCCCCAACGCCTGCGCTCTTGTCGAAAACTTGCACATCCAAGCCCTTCGCCTGCAACTGTACGGCACAAGTCAGACCTGCTATTCCAGCGCCTATGATCGCGACACTAGCTCCTGCTTCAATCTTATCCTGCACTGGCATTGTCCTCTGTGTTTAGCGTTTGTATGATCATAGCCCTTTAGGCACTAACGATCAGCCGACTGGAGACACTATGTGCGGCCGCTTCAACGTTATCGATTCGCCACAAGTACGTTTATTGGTCGATGTACTCGGCATAGAGTTAGGCGCGCTGCGCTTTAGTGCCGACGTAGCACCCGGCGCGCAGATATCGATCGTGCGTCAGACTGCTAGTGGTCGGGCCCTTGTCGATGCGTTGTGGTGGCTAATGCTAGACCCCGCAACCCTAAAGCCCAATTACCAGTACGCCAGCTTTAATAGCCGCTCGGACAAGCTCGACAGCAAACAGGCCCTTGCCTTTAAGCCTTATCGCGAGAGTCGTTGCATCATTCCGGCCAGCGCCTTCGTAGAGGGACTAGGGGACCGTAAGACCTATCATAAGATCGAGCTAGTAGATCAAGCGATTGCCTTCGGCGGGCTCTGCAAGCATTACCTCAACGAGCGCACAGGAGAGTCCGTATTCTCCGCCAGTATCATTACTCTGGGGCCGCTCACGCAGTGGGAGTCGATTCACCCAAAGTCGATGCCTCTTATGCTACCTGCCCAAGACAAGGCATTGATCGACGATTGGCTCGACCCGGAGTTTCGCGATGTTAGCCGATTCCAGAGTTTACTAATCCCCCGGGTCAGCGCGCCACAACGAATAACGCCTATCGGCAGACCCAGCAAATGGGACCCGAAAGGCGATCCTTGGATCCTGAGCGCGAGCGATGCGGACTTGGGTCAAAGCGACTGAGGGTAATTGGCTTCATCTTTGAACGCGGTAACTGGTATATTGCCTTCCTATAAGTTTTCAAAATTCCAAGAACTACCAAGCAAGCTTACTCGTCGCAGCAAGAGATCAATATTGGTCTCGAACTTCGGCAACTAAAGGAGACACCGCCAATGCGCAGATCCAACACTCTATTGAGTACCGCTATCGCCCTGCTGATGCTACAAAACCCTGCCTCGGCTCAAGACGGCGACGGCCCACTAGCCATCATGATTCCCGGCGGTGGCAGCTACTCCCGCACTATCTCAACGAATTCAGAACAGGCGCAGGCATTCTTCGATCAAGGCCTGCGCATGGCGTGGAGCTTCTATTTCCCGGAGTCAATCGCCTCCTATCAAGAGGCATCGCGCTTAGACCCCGATAGCCCCATGCCCTACTTCGGCCTAGCCCACGCAGCGGGCCCTAACCCCAACAGCCGCTACCAAGGTCTGCCCGACGATCCACAGGGTTCAGGCCTAGCCGCCATTCGCCAGGCATTAGCCTTGGCCAATAATGGCACGCCGAAAGAGCGCGACATGATCAATACCTTGTTCGTTCTCTATAACATGGACGCGATTCCTGACTCCAAAGAGCGCGATGCGGCCTACGTAGACGCTCTGCGCGCACTGAAAACCAAATACCCGAATGACCCTGACATTCACACTATTTTCGCCGAAGCCTATATGAACACCACGCGCTGGGATTACTGGCTCCCCGATGGCACCGCCAAACTCGGTACCGCAGAGGCACAGGAAGCATTAGAGACCGCGATGCGTCTAGAACACGATCACCCAGGCGCTAACCATCTCTATATTCACCTAATGGAAGGCTCTGCCCAGCCCGAGCTCGCGATGCCTGCCGCACAGAAACTCGAGTCTATCGTGCCTATCTCGGGCCACATGGTGCATATGCCCGGCCATATCTACCTGCGCGTTGGTGAATATGAGAAGGCCATCGACATCAACGAGCGCTCGCAAATAGTAGACAAGCAATTCGCGGAGATCTGGGGCAATACCAACTTCCCTAACATCGGTACCTATGGACTCTCCCATAAGTCGCACGCACCACACGCACTAGACTTCGTTCGTTACGCGAATATGCTGCAGGGCAACTACGCAAACTCCTTGGCGGCTGCCGACGAGGGTGCCGCAAGCGTTGGTGTCGCCGTTGAATCCGTGAACCGTGGACAGAAACGCGTTGCACACACTTGGATCGTCGACAAGGTCTTCGGCAAATGGGACAAGATACTTGCGAGCGAGCAAAGCCACGGCGGCACACCCTATCTCGACGGCATGTGGAGCTATGTCACCGGCAGCGCCCTCGTAGCTACAGGCCAGATGACAGCAGCAGAGACTGCGCTGAGCAATATTCGCAGGCAGTCCGAGAACCCCGATGCGGACACAAGCGGCGTCGGCCCCACTCCCGCATCTCATATATTGCGGCTGGCAGGATACGCATTAGAGGGTGAGATCAAAGAGGCCAATGGCGATCTCGAAGGCGCAATTGAAGCCTATAAGATGGCCATCGAATTACAGGATGCCTCTAACTACACCGAGCCACCAGACTGGTCTCAATCGATTCGTCTATATCTCGGCGCTGCACTCCTAGAGGCAGGGCGGCCTGAAGAGGCGGAGGCGGTATACAGGAAGGACATGGAGTGGAATCAACAGAACGGCTGGGCAACTTTCGGCTTGGCGCAGGCATTAGAGGCACAGGGCAAGCATCAAGAGGCCGTCATAACACACCGGCAGTTTGATTCGCTGTGGCGCAATGCAGATGTCACACTCGTTCGTTCACGCCTATAAGCCTTGAGGGTCGCTCCGTGCTCAATGCCACACTGTATGCTCGCTTAGCTTTCGGCCTTGTCTTGTTCGCGCTCGCGCAGTTCAGCGCGGCGCAGGACAGTGATGCCGTCCGCCATACAGTGATGGCCGACGGCCACCCACTAGCGGTTTGGGAGAAGTCCGTACCCAACCCGAAAGGGCATATCCTGCTGCATCACGGCAGAACATGGAGCTCCATTCCGGATTTCGACTTACAAGTTCCGGGTGAATCTCTGTCTTTGATGGACGGCTTCAATGAGCTGGGTTACAGCGCCTGGGCCATGGATGCCCGAGGTTATGGAGCTACACCTCGAGACAGCAGTGGCTGGACGACGCCAGACCGAGCGGCAATGGATATGGCCACAGTGTTGAGTTGGCTGGAGACCCGCAATGGCGCCAAGACGAACGTTTGGGGTTGGTCCTATGGCTCGATGGTGGCGCAGCTTACTGCACAGCGTTTTCCGGAGGGAATTCGCAGCTTGATTCTGTTCGGCTATCCGACAGACCCTGACGTGAAGATTCCGGAGCAACAGAGCCTTGCCGCGCCGGAGGAACGCATCAATACGGCAGAGGCGGCCGCATCGGATTTCATAGTGCCAGGTTCGATAAGCCAACACGCGATTGACGTGTATGTCGCTGCCGCTCTCGCAGCGGACCCGGTACGCGCAGATTGGAATCAGCTGCACCAATGGAATGCACTAGATGGCGCAGCACTGACAGTGCCGACTCTTTTACTGCAAGGGGAGTTTGACCCTCTGGCCAATACCGACGCCCATGCACGCTTGTTCGTCGCAATCGCGAACCCCAACAAGCAATGGACAGTTTTAGCCGGAGGCGATCATGCGGCTTTGCTCGAGACACCGCGTGCACGCCTGATTAAAGCCACTATAGATTTCCTACAATGGCTTGATCAGTAGTCCGTACTAGAAATTACCACGAACCTTGAAGGCGAAACGTCTGCTCCGTATTGGAGCAGATGAATTCGATCTCCTTCAACACGTCATTACGAATGCTACCTTCGTTGAATCCTTATGCTTTACTCGGCGACAAGAGGAGAGGAAATGCAATATCCAAGTAGCTGGCGGGCCCTTCATTGGGTCATTGCGCTGTGTGTGATGAGCTTGATCCCAATAGGCTTATGGATCGTGGCGCGTACCGAAGCCAATCTCTGGGACGATCTCACCAATTTGCTGTACGGCATCCATAAGGCCATGGGCTTTACGGTACTATTATTGATGGGCCTTCGAGTCGCCTTCAAAGTCTTCTATAAAAGCCCTGCCTATCCAGATTCCATGAGCCGCAAGCAGATCATCGCCGCCAAGGGCCTGCACCATCTTTTTTACGTCCTACTGATAGCGGTGCCTCTACTAGGCTGGGCTGGCGTCACGGCATTCCCTGCATTGATTGTCTTCCCAGGCTTCGATCTGCCCGGTTTTCCCGGAGTTCCTCAGAACGAAGCGCTGGCCCAGAGGCTGTTTCAGATTCACGGTACGCTGGCGATTCTACTGGCCTTTTTGGTGCTCGGGCACATAGGGGCAGCCCTGCGACACCTTGTCCTATTAAAGGATAGAGTGTTTCAGCGCATGTGGTTTAAGCGGAGATAGTCGCGGAGATAGTCAAAGTGGATGAGTTAAACAATGAAGACTGTGATCTGAAGCTAAAGCTTCTCCGTAACTATGGATGCTACTCATTGTTGTTCATGTACTTTAAGTGAGGCCATTACTATTCTGGCTTCACTTTTTTTTGCCCGCAAAATCTGTGTTGAGACCTGCGGGGCAATATAGAGCATCGAATTAGAGTGGGATTAACTGAGTCAGAAGAAGTACTTAAGCTCCTGACTCAGCGAGTCTCTTTGATCATTGCAATCCCGTGTATCTAATTCTTGTTCTTCGATCGTGGGCTGATACTCGTAGTCGCAAACTCTGCGATTACTCGGGTCTTGCAAATCAGTTCATACGCGGAACGAAGCTGAACTTCATGTTAGAGCGCACAGGCACTGCTACACCGTTGTCCATAACTGGCTCGAACTGCCAGCGAGAGATCGCGTTCAGAGCAGACTGCGTGAAATGACCAGAAGAAGCCTCTGTGACTGCCGGAGTTACCACGGAGCCATCGGCGGCAACTGTGAATTCCAGGACAACATAACCATCAACGCCAGCCATGTCAGCGAAACGCGGGTAGTCAGGAGAGACTTGCTCAACAACTTTCAACTTAGAGCTGCTCAAGTACATGCTTGGAGTCTCGTCAGCAGAGACAGTAGAAGCTGCAGCTAGCAGAGTAAGGGCGGAAACAGAAAGAGCAATCTTGCGTGCAGAGAAAATGTTCATTTAGGGCCTCGGTAGTTTCAATAGGGTTTGGGGTAACAACCGGCGAGCCTAGAAGCCGAAGAGAGGATCAATTCCCAAGACATTCTAATTTCGCACACCAAGACTATTGCAGTAGCCGTGCCAACTTTTTATTTCTATAAATATCAATAAGTTAATGTTTTTTAAGGGTAGGCATCGCATGAAAAGGCTGCACTAGAAAAATGCACGACGTTCGATAACTGTGCATATAGGTAACATTTTGTGGGGAGAAAGGTAGCAAATCTGCGGTTAATTTGAGGCAATAAAAAAGGGAGCTTGCGCTCCCTTTCCGTGATCGCGGGCCCAAACGGAACCTTTGCATTCACAAAGCAGTGTGTCTCACCCTAAGAAGGTCATCCCTTGGGTTCCTACTACACCAAAGTCCGTTGAAGCCTGATTACCACTCGACATTGGATCACCTCCTTTTTATATATCAGTTGAAGAGTCTTGAGAGTACGCAGGGCAATATGTGCTGTCAATTCAAAATTTAAACTCGTTTGCACCGCAGTTGTAGTCGCCCCATATGTGGGCGATGATGCCGCTTTGCAGCTTAGCCAGAACCTTCTTTTCGATGCCAGAACTAACACGAGAACTACGCATAATCGGCCTGCTTGGCATGACTATTCTGCTATTGGCAAGCATATGCTTAGCCACTATAGAGAACTATTCACTAGCAATTCAGTGGCTGCTAATCAGCGCATTACTTTGGGGGCTTGTTTGGCAACAGAGTGCTAAACGCCTCCAAGACAATCGCGTATCCGTAAACGATGCACTCTATCCAAGCCTAGGCTGGGCCAACCGTCTCACGATACTGCGCGGCTTTCTCATTGCCCTGTGCGCTGGCTTTCTTTGGCAGAATTTCAATCACACCCTACTACTCTGGTTACCCGCCTTTTTTTATTCCGTTGCAGCCATACTAGACAGGGTAGACGGCTTTGTGGCGCGCAAGACGCAACAGACTAGCCTGATGGGCAATGCACTGGATAACGTGTTCGATGCGCTAGGTTTGCTGATAGCCCCGCTACTTGCCCTTAATTTCGCCAAAATTCATTGGGCCTATCTTCTAGTGAGTGGCGCCTACTATGCATTCCATCTCGGACTGCGTTGGCGCAACCGCAACGGCCTACCCAATTACCCCCTCACCCCCAATTTGCTGCGCCGCACATTGGCGGGCTTTCAGATGGGCTATATCGCCGTAGTGCTGTGGCCTCCATTCGACGCGCAGATAACGCGGCTTGCGGGTTTCGCCTTCATGCTGCCGATTCTCATCGGCTTCATCGTCGACTGGTTTGTGGTTAGTGGCCGCGTCGACCTGCAGAGAGGGCACTCACAGAAATTTTTCGATGCGCTGGCGACAGGCAGCATCAACTGGGGCCAACCTTGCCTGCGATTACTGTTCCTTATTGCCCTTGCGGCCATGACTGCCCAAGGGCAATGGCAAGGACTGCCACTGCTTGGGCAGCTATTCGCTGCGGGCCTAATTGCGTTCGGCCTTGGAGCAAGGCTGGGCGCACTGCTGGCGCTGATACTGATCGCGCTCCTGCCTCCTGAGCACATTAATGCCGCAAGCAGCATATTCCTATTTAGTGCCACCTGGATAATGCTTCTGGGCAGCGGTCGCTTTAGTTTGTGGCATGGCGACGACCACTGGGTAGAACGCCAAGACGGTGCGTCATGACGCGCGCTAACGCCATAACCTTGCTCCTGTGGCTCAGTGCTATAGCGCTAGCGACTTGGGTGCTCAAGGACCTGCCCCTAGACGCGATGCGGCAAGGTCTAATGCAGCTCAGTGCTAGCCAGTGGTCACTTTGGTTGACACTCAATGTGCTAGTCATGGCGCTATCGACGCTGCGCTGGCATGCCCTTATTGCAGCACTGCAGGGATCGGTGAGTTTCCTCGCGCTCACTCTGATTCGCTTGGCCGGACAAACCATCAGCTTCGTCACCCCCGGCCCTCAGTTCGGTGGCGAACCGATGCAGATCTACTGGCTATATAAACGACAGGGCCTGGCGCTTCCCAAAGCCGTACTCTCTTTAGGTTTGGACCGCTTTCTAGAGCTATGGGTGAATTTCGCGATCCTGCTCGTAGGCGCACTTCTACTGCTGTTATCTCCGCGCATGGCATTCGCAGACTGGAATCAGGTCGTGCTAATTCTGATGCTACTACTGCTAAGTGTTCCTATTCTCTTTTTTGCCATGGCCCGCAGGCCGCAATGGATAACGCGTCGCCTGCAGCCACTTGTTACTCGCTGGCTGAGTCATCCACGGCTGGCAGCGCTGCGCTCCCATCAAGACGCACTGGAGGAGGACTTCAAGGAATTATTGCGACATCGCAAGCGCGTGCTGGTGCAGGCACTAGGCCTGTCCATCTTCAATTGGGCCGTGATCTTGGCAGAGCTTTGGCTGCTATTACTTTTCGCGCAAATCTCTGTTGATCTGCAAGGCTTCACGCTCATCGCCATTTCGATCCGACTGGCGATGCTATTACCGCTGCCGGGCGGGATAGGCACTATCGAGGCGGCATTACTGTGGAGCATACAGATGCTCGGGTACGAGCTTAGCGACGCCTTAGCCCTGATCGCATTGATGCGCCTTCGAGACTGCCTCATCTTGCTCGCAGGCGCAGCGAGTCTTGCCGCATTGCGCACTAAGCGCATGAGCCCAGAGGCGACCTAGCACCAATCTCCCGATTCAGGCACTATGTAGTGAATTGCCTAGGAGACCAAGCTGTGAATTTTCTGCATCCAATCGCCGCACTTTGTATCGCGTTATCTGTATCACTCCCCGCCCTCGCGCAGCGCCCACTCGATGACACACTCAACGATCCCACAGTACTGCGTGGCTTGGCTCAGATTGATGCCACTCGTGATCTATCTGCTCAAAGACTCGTTAGGATCGGGGGAATCATTTCACCCTCCGGGGAAGAGCTTGAGCGTGCACAGGCTGTTGCCGGGCTAATGCGCGAGATAGGACTGCAGGATGTGCAGATCACCGCTAGCCCAAATGCCATCGGCCGCATTCCCGGCAGCTCGGGCAAGTCTATTGTGTTTGTCGCGACGCTCGACGATCTGGCCACTGTAGCCGAGCATCAGCGTGCCGCTGACAGCCTTCCAATTATCGAAGGGGACCGAGTAGTTGGGCCAGGCACGAATACATCCTTAACTACCATCGCGATAGCGGGCGGCACACTCTCCATTGCGATCTCCAGCGAAAGAGGCGGGCAACGCGGCTTTGCAGATGAGTGGGCCGATATCGAGGTTATGCAGCGCACGGCCAAAAACGTCTTTCTAACTGCAGTCACACAAGCGAACGCCAACTAGAATACTACACAGGAGAAATAGGATGCGCGCACTACTTAGCATTGGCGTCATGGCGGCACTGTTCGCTTGCTCGAGCGAAACGGAAAATGCAGTGACACCTGAGCCCTTCGATGTTTTGCTACACGGCGGGCAGATTTACAATGGCGATGACAACATGCCCGTCGTGGGCGATGTCGGCATACGCGGCAACCGAATAGCCGCGGTAGGCGGCGATCTTAGTGCTCACCCGGCTACACTAGTCTTGGATGTTAGCGACCTAGCCGTCACCCCGGGTTTCATCGACATCCATAGCCATGCGGTGCGCGGCACAATCGATGACGACATCTTTCGCTGGCCTGATTCGGAAAATCTAATTCGCCAAGGAGTCACCACGGTTATCGGCGGGCCCGATGGGGACTCTCCTCTGCCAATCACCGACACCTTCGCCGCGATCGAGGCCAACCCCTCTTCCGTGAACTTCGGCACCTTCGTCGGTCATGGCTCGATTCGCGAACTCATCGTGGGTGAGCAAGATAGACCCGCCACGGCAGAGGAGCTCGAGTTAATGCGCGAGCAGGTAACTCTTGCGATGGAGACTGGCTCCTTCGGACTATCCTCGGGTCTCATTTACGCCCCCGGCCGATTCGCAGATACAGAGGAGGTTATCGAATTAGCCAAGGTAGCGGCGCCCTACGCTGGCATCTACATCAGCCATATGCGCGAAGAGGGCTTGGAGGTACTGACCAGCGTTGCGGAGACAATTCGCATAGGCGAGGAAGGCGGACTACCGACCCAGATCACCCATCATAAGATCGTCGGCGCCCCGATGTGGGGAAGCTCGACCGAGACTCTGCGCATGGTCGACGAGGCCATCGCTCGCGGCGTGGATGTCTCCATCGATCAATACCCCTACACCGCCTCGGCAACCAGCCTCACGATTCTGTTTCCCGGCTGGAGCCTCGATGGCGGACGCGAGGCCCTGCTCGCACGCATGGAAGACAGCGTGCAGCGACAGCAGCTCAAGATGGATATTGTGCACAATATCGAGGTCGATCGAGGCGGCAACGACCCAGCGAATGTCGTTATCGCTGTCTGCCCCCACGACGCTACTCTCAATGGTCTCAACCTGAGTGAAATCCTGCGCATGCAGGAGCGCAATGTGAACAAAGACAATGCGGCAGACTTACTGATGGAGTTAGTGACAGCTGGCAATTGTGACGCAGTATTCCACGCCATAGACGAGGACGATGTACGCAATATCATGCGTCATCCTCAGACCATGATCGCCTCCGATGGCGGAGTCATGGGCCCCACCGATCGTATGCCCCATCCACGCAACTATGGCACCTTCGCGCGCTTGCTTGGGCACTACGCTAGAGAAGAGGGTGTAGTGCCCTTGCACACGGCAATTTATAAAGTGTCGAAACTTCCTGCGGAGCGAATCAACTTAGATGAGCGTGGCCGAATCCAAGTGGGGGCATTTGCGGACATAGCGGTACTAGATCTGGATGAGGTCATCGACACAGCCACATTCGACGCGCCACACCAGTACGCCAAGGGTGCGCATCATGTGTTCGTCAATGGTGAGGCTGTGCTACTCAATGGCGCGATGACGGGCGAGCGCCCCGGCATAATTCTACGTTCGACAGATTAGCCCCTAGAGCGAGCGCAGCACTATGCTGCGACTTGCTTGCGATAGGCGGCCCAACAGCTGTCGTTCTCCCACAGCTTGACGTTTAGAAAGCCAGGCGCAGGAAACTTAATCAGGCTGAGCATTTTATCGCAGATGATGCGACTAAAATGCTCAATGCTTGGGTTCAATCCCTCGAACTCCGGCTTGTCATTAAGAAGCGCGTCGCGATAATAGTCCACGATCTGTTTCATGGCCGCCTCGATCTCGACGATGTCGACTAGGTAGCCGTGCTTGTCTAGGCGTTCGGCCTCGATACTAATCTCTACGACATAATGATGCGCATGGGGAAAGTTCTCGCTTCCCCAGTCACCGCCAATCAAAAAATGGCGGGCAATAAATTCGTGCGTAACGGCAACGGTATACATGTACATTCCTTTCGTCTAATTCATTCGTAAGTGAACAGCGCCTGAGTGATTGACTCAGGGGTCTTGTGTATTTTTTTATAAAGAGCTGGAGCCTCGTCGATACCACAGCGGCTATCGACCCACTGGCTCGGTTTCAATGCCGACAACATCTGCCACGCCACATCGAAACGACGCGCCTTAGTCCAGCGCGCAGAAAGTGCGGGCGCGATGCTACTGACTTGGCTCGTGCTGATCTGCAGGCGGTTGCGGTGCGCCTTGCCCCCTAGGGCGATGGCTGCGCTCTTACTTCCATACCAACTGCCAATAATTATACGACTACCATAGCCCGATAGATCGATGGCGAGATTCAGCGCCTGTGGAGAGCCGCTTAGTTCGAATATCAAGTCGGCTCCCTGCTCACCCAACTTCTCCTCGATTGCGCTAGCCTGTTCTGGTGAGAACACTGCACTTGCCCCTAACTCTTGTGCTCGCTCACGCCGCGCTTGAATGCCATCCACGCAGAGCAACTTCGACAGGGGATAGCGAGCCAACAGGCCCGTAAGCAACAGACCCACCACACCCTGCCCTAGCACCGCAACGCTCTCGCCGATCAGGGCCTGACCATCCTGCGCGAGGTTCACGGCGGTTTCCATATTGGCGAGGAAGGCTGCGTCTTCGAACGCCACTTCGTCTGGAATTGGAATTAGCCCGGCCGGTTCACTCAAGAAATGACTGGCATGGGGCGCGAAACCGAACACACGTTTGCCCAGCATGTCCTTTGCTACATTCGCGCCAACGGCATCGATGGTGCCAACGCTGGCGTAACCGTATTGCAGCGGATAGGTAGGGCTTTGTTGCATATTTTCTAGCACGGCATCTAGAGCAAGGTCTCGCGGAAGCTCGCCTCGGTAGACGAGCATCTCTGTGCCCGCGCTAACGGCAGAACAATGCGTGCGCACCCGCACCGAATCGGCATCCGGCTCGGGGCAGCTCACCACTCTTGTCTCAATCGACTCTGGTCCAAGAAACCACAGCTGTTTAGTGTTCGCCATTACTGCGCCTCGATCGAATAGTGGAGATTGCCCCACATGATTAGGTCGTCCTCAAGCCGCTGCGTATGCAGCGGTGCGATGCGTGGTAGTCGAGCGCTACTATGAATACCTAGATCTCCAATCGCCTTATAGCCACCGACTAGGGCTGGCGCGATCGTCAGGACGATCGCATCGGCAAGGCCTGCGCGGACGAAGGCACTGATGACCTGAGCCCCGCCCTCCACCATAATGCTCCGAATGCCGCGCTGCCAGAGCTCCTGCACGGCCAGGGTAAGGTCCACCGAGCCATCCTCGCCCACGGCAACGCCGATCAATTTTATATCGTCACGTATTGTACTCGCGTGTTCCTGTCGCGTTAGCACCCAGCACTGCCGACCCTGGGACTGGCTCAGGCGCGAGGCACTGGGCATGCGTAGCTGACTATCCAGAACGATTGGTTGCGGATTCTGCCCACTACACTCGCGCACCGTAAGCTGCGGATCGTCGGCTAGAACAGTCCCGATGCCGACTAGGATGCCATCGTGCATGCTGCGCAGGCGATGAGTAAGACGCATCGACTGCGGATTACTAAGGGCCAAGGACTCGTTTGGGCTCAGCGCCAAACTGCCATCCCAGCTCTGCGCATAGCAAAGCGTCACCTGGGGGCGCTGCGCAACTTGCATGCAGCGACGATGGTCTTGCAACCACTGCTCTATTTGTTCACAAATTATCATTGGCATAGCCGCGAATGGTAAGGTGCCCATCTACTTAAGGCAAGGTAAGCCCACCTACTTCCGATTTTTATACGCTGGGCATAACGCCCCACACAGGTCACAATATGCGCAAACCGCAAACTAGGAGCAGCAGTGACACAGCAGATGTATTTCGCGATTCCCGGCGACCTTAACGCACGCACCGGGGGCTATGGCTACGATCGTCGCCTGCTAGTGGAGCTACGCAAACGAGGCCTACTGGTCGAGCACATCGAACTGGATGCCAGCTTTGCTTTCCCAGATGCTAATGCCTTGCAACACGCAGAGCGTGTCTTCGCCGAACTGCCGGACCAATCACTAGTGCTAGTTGACGGTCTCGCCTTTGGTGCGATGGCGCAATGCGCAATGCGACACTCCAAAAGACTGCGACTGGTCGCTCTTTGTCATCACCCGCTAGCCCTAGAGAGTGGCCTGAGCCCGATACAGCAACAGGCCTTCTTGGAGTCCGAGCGGATTGCCTTGCAGTGCGCGCGCGCGGTCATCGTGACTAGCGCGAACACTGCAAGCACTCTCACAGAGTTGTTTGCCATACCCAGTTCAGACATAACCGTGGCACAACCTGGTACCGACAGCGTCGACTTCGCTCCCTGCGCAGGAGAACCACCGGTGCTCCTCAGTGTCGCTACCCTGACCCGCCGTAAGGCTCACGATGTGTTAATCGATGCGCTTACGACGCTGGCCGACCTACCCTGGCAGGCACGCTTTGTTGGGGGCGCCCAATTCGATGTGCAATGGGGGCAGAAACTACGCCAGCAGATTAGCGCTGCGGGGCTAGACTCTCGTATACATTTAGTCGGCAGCGTCGAGGATCTTGCGAGCGAATATCTCAATGCCGATATCTTCGTCCTACCCTCACGCTATGAAGGCTACGGCATGGTGTTCGCAGAAGCCCTCGCCTATGGGCTGCCTATCGTCGCGGCGCGCGCGGGGGCGGTTGCCGATGTAGTGCCGGAGTCTGCGGGCTGCTTAGTGCCCGTAGAGGACGTTCAGGCGCTCGCACAGGCACTGCGTATGCTATTGACGGAGCCCCAGGTATACGCACAATTACGAGCAGGCGCACAAGCCGCCGCCAAACGATTAAGCACTTGGCAAGACACCGCAGATTCTGTCTTCGCCTGCATTGAAAACATTAGCAACAAAGCAGAGAGAGTTACATGAGTGGATTTTCGATTACTTGGTTAGACCTGCGCGAGCCCGCCGATCTAGGAGGCCGTAATATTGAACTCGCACAAAAAGCCTTAGCGGCGCTGCGGGATGAACACAGGGCATTGGCACCACGCCTCGCGGTCGATCTCGGCGCGGGCACCGGCTCTACCTTGCGCGCCCTACTCAACTTAGGTGGCGACGATATAATATGGAGGCTCGTCGACCTCGACGGCGCATTGCTCGACGAGGCGCTGCTCAGGCATGGTCAGGATTTCGTGATCGAAGATCATCAAGCCGACCTTAGCGTTGTAGAGGAGTTACCCCTAAGCGGAGCGCGCCTCGTTACGGCCTCTGCCCTTTTCGATCTCACCTCACAGGAGTTTCTTGAACGCCTGTGTGAGCGCCTTGCCGCTCAAGGCACCGGGCTGTATGCGGCGCTCAACTATGATGGCACTACACAGTGGCAACCCCCACACCCATTAGACGCGCAGGTCCTAGATGCATTCAATAGCGATCAGCGCCGCGACAAGGGTTTCGGTGAGGCCTTAGGTCCAGATGCGACGCGCGCATTACAACTCGCTCTCGAGCCGCGCGGCTATAGTGTGCAGATCGCGAATAGCCCTTGGCAACTCGACGGCGCGGATGCGGAGCTAGTGACCGCGCTGATCAATGGTATCGCCGATGCCGTGCAGGAGACTGTAGATGCAGAGCCCTTGGCGCAGTGGCGGCAGTTTCGCCTAGACAATGCGGGAAGCGGTACTTGTATTGTGGGACACACGGACCTACTTGCGCTGCCAGACGCACCGGCGCAGAGTTAGCGAGAGAACGCTTCGATAAAACGATCCCGCACGGTGTCCATGCGCCACACAGGCGCATCATCGGCCGGCAGCATGCCTTCGCTCCACTGCCAATCTTCGATGGCGGCCATTACAGCAGGATCCCGCGCGATGATGTGCGTGAGCACGTCGCGGTTCTCGGTATTGTCGGTCACATAGGGCATGGGCTGATGGTCGCCAATGATGAGCACCACTAAGTCCTCGTCGCCGAAGGCCTCGGTGAACGAGACTAGGCTATCGATTACGTATTCGATGCACTCCCTAAACTGTTTCAACACACGATCTCGATCTTGCCAGACTACCTCTGGCGAATCGCCGGCCGTTGCCTCTTCGCTAAAGACAGTGCCATCGCCTACATCCTCCCACGGAATCAGGGTTGGCACTGGCGTCCAAGGGGCGTGTGAAGAGAGCAAGGCTATCTCTGCCATAATCGGTTTATCCCCCGCCGCGTCTCGCTCAAACTTCTGAAACTGCGCAAGGGTAAATTGATCCGGCATAGTGACATAGTTATAGGGCGCGCCTCGGTAGTCTAACTCTGGCGCGGTATAGAGTTGGTCGTAACCGAAATATTCGCCCTCTGGCCACGCCAAGCTGATTGCCGGCATAACCCCAACCGTGCGCCAACCAGCTCGCTGAAATAGGCGCACTAGGGAAGGACGATCACTCATCATCAGGCTGTCATAGCGCACCTGACTATCGATCCATAAGCCCGAGAGTGCGGTGCCATGGGCAAGCCAGCTGATGCCCCCAACCGTCGGCGAGGTGAGAAAGGCACTACGCGACAAGTAACCAGCATTGCTTAACTTAACAGTTGCGGCCTCCAAACTTGGGCGAAACAATTGCGCATACTCCGCCTTGTCTACTAGCGTGCGACCATAGGACTCGATAAACACCACCAAGACGTCTTTGCCTTCCAATGCCCCGAAAAGTGTGTCTCCTGGCACGCTCGCATAGGCATCGATATTCACTACGGCGTTGAAGTCGCGCAGATCGGCGATGCTCGTGAATGTGCTCGCAACATGCATGGCGAATTGATCATAGAAGTAACGCGAGGCACGCGGCCATCCAGCGGCACTAAGTCCACCCCAGATTATCAGCCCAACGAGCATGGCGCTGCCCGTTGCTCTCGGCGCGCTGCGCACAACGCGGTGTAGGCGCGCCAATACTAAGAACGCGAGCAGTATTATCGCCGCCGCAAGACCCGTCACAAGAATCGCCGCGACGACAGCGCCGATGATGCCGAAGGAGCTCTTCAGAAAATCGAAGCCAAATGCTAGTAGATAGGTATCGAAGACCGGATTAAACGGACGGGAGAATACTTCGAAGGCGACCATATCGGCGATGCGAAATACCACACCAGCGGCGAGGAATAAGGCGAGCACTGCACGCAATGCCCTGCCTGGGATACCCGGCACCAAAAGGGCTAGGCCAAGCACGAACATCTCGAGGGGTAGATAGGCGAAGGACATCGCGTCTAGCCACGTGATCCGGTTAGGGATCACCATGGCGAGGAAAACGAAACATATGGCGGCGAGCGTAAGCAGTAACTGCACAGGGCTCAAAAGCGATCTAGCGGAGTGTTGCTCGCGGGGCATGATAATCCAACGGGGCTCTGCCCCTTATAACTGCTTCTCTATGGCGCTTATAAAAGCGGCTGACTCTGGCGTAACGTCACTATCGTAGTGCGCTAATACTTCGCCCTGCTTGCTAATCAAATACTTATTGAAATTCCAGCGCGGCTCACCCTTGCTCGCCAATACCTTGAAGATCGGGTGTGCTGCGCTGCCCTTCACCTTGATCTCGGAGGTCATAGGGAACTTGACGCCATAGTTGATGAAACACACCTCGGCAATCTCGGCGGCCTCTTCTGCCTCTTGATTAAAATCGTCGGAGGGGAAACCCAATACTACGAGCCCCTCATCCTTATAGCGTTGATATAGCGCTTCTAGCCCCTTGAACTGCGGCGTGTAACCACAGAAGCTCGCGGTATTGACGATCAGCACGGTCTTGCCCGCGGTCAAGGCACACAAATCGTGTTCTTGAGAGCTATTGAGCTTGCCAATGCTCTGATCGAGCCAAGAGATGCAGGCGCCATCTTCCGCACTCGCCTCATCGGCATAAGTCCAGCTAGAGAACACGCTTAATAAGAATGCGAGAGATAGTAATCGAATCATGAGCCACCTTCCTTTTAATTGTCCTGTTTACGCTCTTGGCGCGCTGTTGGATGTCTGATCTAAGCGGGCTTAGATGCCGTATCCACTGTCAAATTCGAGCCCCGGCCGGGCGCTTAACTTTCATAGAGACTTACCATGCATGCTGTCGACACGAGCCCTACTTCCACAAGCCTGATTATCGGCGCGAGCAGTGAGATAGGGCAAGCCTTGATTGCGCAACTACTGGCTGCGCCAACAAAGACGCGGATAGTGGCAGTAAGCAGAAGTCCCCTCAAGCTGCCAGCAGCGGTGCGTACTTTAAACTGCGACTATACGCCAGAAGCCATCGCAGATGTTGGGCAAGAACTGTCATCACTCTCCGGTAGTATCGAGCGCATAGTCATCTGCAACGGCATTTTGCATCGCGGCGAACTACAGCCCGAGAAGCGTCTCGAAGACCTCAAGCTCGACAACATGGCGGAGGTATTTCGAATAAACACATTCGTACCGGCGTTATGGCTGCAGGTTCTCGCGCCTCTGCTGCGCTCGACCCAAGCCTGTCGGGTGGCATTGCTCAGCGCGAGAGTTGGCAGCATCAGCGATAATCGAGCGGGTGGCTGGTATAGCTATCGAGCCTCTAAGGCTGCCTTGAACATGCTCATTCAGAGCGCCGCAATAGAGTTCGCCCGTAGAGCGAAGAACGTTAAATTAGTGGCCTTTCACCCTGGCACCGTAGACACACCACTCTCCGCCCCCTTCCAACGTAATGTTGCGGATGGAAAACTTTTCACTCCCGAGTATGTCGCAAAGCAGTTACTGGAGATCCTGAGGGAGCTTCCCGCAGATGGACAGGCCAGTTACTTAGACTACGCGGGCAAGACTATCGACTGGTAGAGCGACACAGCCAAAGCACAAAAGAGGAATAGAATAATGACCAATATGCCGAGCATACAGCAGCGCGCCAACACCGCACTGCGCGCACTATTCGTAGGCGACGCTTTGGCCATGCCCGTGCATTGGTTCTATAACCCTCTGGATATCGATCGCGCCTTCCCCGGCGGGGTTGCTACTTTCGAAGCCGCACCCACTTTCCACCCCTCGTCCATCATGCCTTTGCATTCGACCTCACAGGGCGGGCGTGGCACGCAGAAGGCTGTGGGTGCAACGCGACAGATCGTCGGCGAAGTGATCCTAAAGGGCAGACGGGAGTATTGGGGGCAAGCGAACCAGCATTACCATTGTGGCATGCAGGCCGGAGAGAACACCTTGAACGCCCATTGCGCACGGGTACTAATGCGCAGCATCGTCGAGTCGGAGCAAGAATATGACAGCGCAAGTTGGCTGCATGACTATATTGCCTTTATGACCGCAAATCCGCCGCAGCACCCAGACACTTATGCAGAGTCCTATCATCGTGGCTTCTTCGCGAATCTGGAGTCGGGCAAAGCGCCCGCACAATGCGGCGCAGTAACCCACGACACGGCCTCGATTGGCGGTCTCGTCGGCATCGCCCCATTAGTGTTCGCGCTGCGTATAAAAGACTTTCCGCTCGCACAGGTTCAAGTAATCGTACGCGAACACCTGCTGCTGACCCATCCCGATGAGTCTCTGGCACGAGTGTGCGCCTCCTATGTTGCGCTGTTAGATGCGCTGCTGTTTAGAGACTCCTCTGCCGATGTCACAGCTATTATGCAGGACTGCGGTCGCCGCGCAGGCATAGACCTCGCGGCCTTGCTGGCAAAAGGACGGGGCGATCGAGACATAGTCGGGCGAATGTTCTCCAGCGCCTGCTATATCAGTGACTCTTGGCCTAGCGTGTTGTATCTAGCTTACAAGTATCGTGGTCAGACAATGACTGGACTAATCGCAAACGCGAATGTTGGGGGCGACAATGTGCATCGCGGCGCAGTGCTCGGGGTCATACTGGGCTTGCTTCAAGATGGGCCGGAGCTGGATGAGTTCGACGCTTTAACGGACGCCAAGCAACTGCAAAGCGAAATTCAGGCACTGCTTAACTACACTCGATCTTAGCGCCACCTAACATCTGGAATGATGCGTCATTGCGCGCTCGCGGCCATTGACCGCATAATCCCCTTCTCGGGGTGTTCCCCGCCGCCTCACTGGTGTATAAAGCACGCTTTATTTCGCAGGCATAAAACGAATTCTTCGCGCCGTACCTCGCTCTGCCCCTGCGCCCAAACCTTACATTTTGGGCAACACTAGAGATCACATGCTATGAGAGACTTAACACAGGGTTCTGTGACCAGGACCATTATTAGTATGGCAACGCCCGTTGCTGCGGGTATGATTTTTCAAACCCTCTACCTATTAGTTGACCTATTCTTTGTTGCCGCAATAGGCGACGACGCGGTCGCAGGCGTTGGTGCCGGCGGCACACTCATGTTCATGATTATGGCCCTCACACAGATTCTCGGGGTTAGCGCAGTGGCCATGATATCTCAGGCCGTTGGCCGCAAAGATCAACCGGAGGCCAACCTCGTCTTCAATCAGTCCTTGGTCGTCTCCATGATCTTCGCAGTAGTGACTTGCATAGCAGGATACCTGACCGCGGAAGTCTATCTTGCGACTATCACCTCGGACGAGGGCGCGCTGCGCGAGGGCGTGACTTTCCTATACTACTTCCTGCCCAGCATGGCCTTGCAGTTTCCCTTGATGGCGATGGCCTCCTCCCTACGGGCCACAGGCTTGGTTAAACCCGGCATGGTGGTGCAAGTGCTCACCGTAGTACTGAACACAATTCTCGCCCCCATTCTGATTGCTGGCTGGGGCCCAGGCCCAGCCTTGGGCGTGATGGGCGCCGGACTTGCCAGCTCCATTTCGGTGTTCATTGGCGTATTGATGCTCACATATTATTTCGTGAAGCTTGAGAAATATGTCTCTTTCGAGACGATTCTATGGCGCCCTCGCTTCGACATCTGGAAGCGCATGTTTGCCATTGGCCTTCCTGCGGGCGGCGAGATGCTGCTCCTGTTTGTGTATTTCTCTGCGGTCTATTGGTTGATTGCGGACTTCGGCGCCGCAGCGCAAGCCGGTTTCAGCATCGGCGGACGCATCATGCAGTCTATCTTCATGCCGACCATGGCGATCGCCTTCGCCCTGGGTCCTATCGCCGGTCAAAACTATGGCGCCAAGCGTTTCGACCGCGTGCGCGAGACCTGCAGCAAGGGTATCTTACTAAGCTCTATCGTGATGGCGGTGGTGACAATATTGATGCAGTGGAAGTCGGATCTTATGATCGGCTTCTTCACCGAGGAACTAGAGGTTATCGAGGTGGGCTCTGTGTTCCTGCAATTGATTTCTCTGAACTTCATCGCACAGGGCATCGTATTCTCTTGCTCGGGTATGTTCCAAGGCCTCGGTAATACTCGCCCCGCCATGTTGAGCTCGACGGTGAGAATCTTGGTCTTCCTGCCACTAGCGGTTTACTTGAAATACCAGCCTGGCTTTACGATCACGCAAGTGTGGTGGGTCTCGATCCTCTCGGTAACTACCCAGGCGGTAGTCAGCTATCTATTGGTGCGACGCGAATTCCGTAAGCGTCTCGATATCGAGCCGGTGGCAGCTTTATAGGACAGAGTTGCCGCTAGAGCTCTACTCTGGCTAGCCGGAAGTAGCACGGGGTTTTGAAAAAGTTTACAGTGCTGACACACTGTAAATATCCCATCCCTTCTGGCAGCGAGCGAAAGTGTTTTGAACGAACTACTCCAGCGCATCAACGATTTTTTCGCTTTCATTCAGCCGATAGCCGATGCGGTGTGGAGTTTCCCGATGCAAGTGGGCTGGTATGCCCAGATACCCTTGTTAGGACAGATGTCATTCGCAGTATTGTTATTGCTGGGTATGGGTTTGTATTTCTCGCTGCGCACCGGCTTCATTCAGACACTTAGTTTCTCTCGTGCCATCCGTATCATGCTGCGCCGTCGCACAAGCGCCACTGGCATAAGCGCCTTCGCTTCTTTCATGCTGGGTTTGGCGATGCGTGCGGGGCCGGGCAATATAGTTGGGGTTACTGGCGCAATAACCGTGGGTGGCCCAGGTGCCTTGTTTTGGATGTGGGTCGCTGCTTTTTTCGGAATGGCCACCGCGTTTATGGAGGCGGTGCTAGCGCAACTCTTCAAAGAGAAGAAAGGCACGGAATTCGTAGGGGGACTACCCTTCTATGGCCGACGCATTCTTGGCAACAAACGGATAGTCGGCATTTTTCTCTCCGTGGCGTTTATCGTCTACGCCTTGTTCAATGTGCCGATTCAAACCTTCAACGTGTTCACTGCGATTGGCATGGTGGCCGACACCGCCAGCGGAGTCGAATCCGACCGGCAGTCGCTGCTGTACTATGTGATCGCCCTTGTGTTGGTGAGCTATTGTGCGTATTTGATTCTGGGTGGCATTCGCCGCGTTAGCGCATGGACCAATCTTATCGTGCCATTCATGGCGCTGCTGTTCTGCGCTATCTCCCTGCTGATAATCCTGGTGAACTTCCCACTGATCCCTTTCTTCCTCAAAGAGGTCGTGTTTGGCGCTTTCTCGCCGGAGGCTTTGTTTGGTGGCGGCATGGGCGTGGCGCTTGCCGAAGGCGTGCGCAGGGGCTTGATGTCTAACGAGGCCGGGCAAGGCACCATTACTATGGCCGCGGCTGTAGCCGACAACAATCACCCTTGTGAGCAAGGCTTAGTGCAGAGCCTAGGAGTCTTCTTCGACACTATCGTCATCTGTACGATGACGGGCTTCATCGTGGTGATCGCTCATCTATGGACTGGCGCTACGGATGCCATCGAGTGGAGTGCTATGAGCGCCTCTCGCATCGGCACCTATGTGAGTTCTGTGCAGGCCTTAGTGCCCCAGTCATTAAGCGCCTGCATCACCATCATCGTCAGCGTCTGCTATGCCTTGTTCGCATTCACTACGCTTCTCGGCATGATCTCCTTCGCCGAGATTTCTGCGAATTTCATTTCGCGCAAACCGGGCTTCATTCTCTCCATTCGCCTGCTAGGCTCGCTATTCTTTGTGCCCTTTGGTGCACTTACCGTACTGGCTGGTTTGGAATTGGGAAATCTTTGGGCAATCTCCGATCTGACGAATATCGTTATGGTGTATCTCAATATTCCTATCTTGATGCTGGGTTCGCCATTGGTGTTTAAGGCCTTGGCACATTACCGGCGGTCAAACGGCGGGAAGTTTATCTCTGCGGACATCGGCCTTGAGACCGAACATTGGACAAAAGCCGAGCAGTCACACCTGCCCGGCTAAGCTGGAACTTACTTTGGCTTGAAATACGCTTGCACCGCTTGATTAACCTTTGGAGCAAGCAGTAGTGCCGAGGTCATCGTGGGGATCGCCATCAGGGCATACATCGAGTCAATCAGATTGACCACAACCTGAAGTGAGCTAACCGCCCCTATCACCACTAGGACGATATAGAACCAGATGTAATGATGCTGGTAGCGCGCACCGATGAAGAAGCCTAGACACTTACTGCCGTAATACCAGAACGTGAACACCGTACTAAGACTAAGCGCGGACACTAGAAGCGCAAGAATGACCTCACCCCCCATCGGAAACAACTCTCCAAACGCCGTAGCAGTCAACGTGGCGCCATCGGCATCCCCGGTCTGCCATACGCCGCTAATTAGGATCACCAACGCCGTGCAGGTACAGACGATCAGTGTGTCGATTATCGGCCCTAGCATCGCTACCAAGCCTTCTTTTACAGGCACCTTGGTTCGTGCGGCGCCATGGGCCATCGCCTCTGTACCGATGCCAGCCTCATTGGAGAATGCGGCCCGTCGGATGCCCATAATTATCACAGTGCCAACAGCCCCGCCAGCGACAGCGTTACCCGTAAAGGCATCGTTCACGATTAAGGCTAGGGCTGCGGGGACCTCACTGAGATGGCTAATAATGACGAAGCCGGTTAACAAGATATAGCCGGCGACCATACTAGGCACTAATACCCTTGAGACGCGCCCGAGCCGAGGGAGTTTGCCTAGCCCCACGATCAATACGATCACTGCAATTACACAACCAGCAATCAGATCGAAGGAGAAATGGGACTCTGCGCTAGTAACACCAGAGGGAATGGCAATAGTATCGCGCAGGATTTGCACGAGTTGATTCACCTGAAAGATCGGTAGGGTGCCGAACAGGCCAGCTAGCGCAAAGAAATAGGCCAGTGGCACCCAACGCTTCCCTAAACCCTCCCGAATCACATACATCGGGCCACCCTGCCACACTCCCTCGGAGTCCTGACCACGGTACATCACGGCGAGGGTGCAGGTATAAAACTTCGTAGCTATGCCCAATAGCGCGCTGACCCACATCCAGAAAATCGCGCCCGGGCCACCCATGGCGATAGCCAGGGCTACGCCAGAGACATTGCCCATGCCGAGCGTGCCAGATAGGGCCGTGCATAAGGCTTGGAAGTGCGAGAGTTGACCGGGATCGTTGCCATCGGACGGTGCGAAGAGAAGGCGTAGGCTCTCACCTAAGTGCCGGTAGGGGACGAAGCGCGAGTAGATGAGAAAGAACAGGCCACCACCGACGAGCAGGGCCACCAGAGGAGGCCCCCACAGGAAGCCAGCCAATTGTCCAAGAGCAGTTTCGAGCGAGCTAATTAGATCCATGGAGAGCTATCCTAGCAGGCTGTGCGCGGCATGTCTTCGCGGGCCACTCCAGCCCAGAAATACAACACGAAGGCGTGCACCAGAGAATTCGCGCAAGGCAGTTTCAGCATTGGGCGTCTAGTGCTAGGCTGACACTATCCAATAGAGGCGGCCGCGCCTCGAACACTCGAGACAGGTCTATGCCCTCTTCTCCCCGCACTCCCACACTGCTGCAAGCTATTCTGTGCTTCGGTGGCAACTTCCTGATGATCTCTTCGGGCCTGTTCATCTTTGCGATTAGCCTGCACATCGTGATGTTCTTCTGCCTGATCTGGACCGCCCTGCATGCTTGGTGGCTGGGCTACGACTTTGCCGCCATTCGCGGCATGATGAACACAGGCATCAGCAACGCCCTGCCCGCCATCTATATCTTCATCCTAATTGGCATGGTGATCGCGGCCTTCATGCAAAGCGGCACCGTCGCTGCTCTGATCTATCACGGTTTGAATCTACTGAGCCCAAGCCTATTCCTCGCTGCGGGGCTAATACTATGCAGCCTGATGTCCGTGGCGACGGGCACCTCATGGGGCACGGCTGGAACGCTAGGTGTCGTATTGATGGGCATCGGCTCCGCAATGGAGATTCCTCTGCCGCTGGTGGCGGGAATGGTCGTGGCTGGCGCAACATTCGGCGACAAATTGTCCCCGATCTCCGATACCACTAATCTTGCCGCCATGAGCGCCAACACCAATCTATACCGTCATATCGGCTCAATGCTCTACACCACCGTGCCGGCGTTTGTGCTCAGCCTCTTAATCTTTACGGTGCTAGGCCTGCGCTTTGCAGATAATGCTCTGCCCGAGGCCGCAATCGCGCAGATGCAGGACGCATTGGCAGGCCAATACTCGCTATCCTTGGCGGCAACATTACTGCCTCTGTTAGTGATGCTAGTCATGAGCCTGCGCCGCCTGCCGCCAGAGATCAGCATGACTGCCAGCATACTAAGCGCTGTAGCCGTCGCGGTACTCTACCAAGACCGTTCGCTGGTGGAGGTGCTCAATAGCCTATGGAGCAACTTGCCCGGCACTACTGGCATAGAGAGTCTCGACTCCTTACTTGGCAGAGGCGGCATCACCAGCATGAGTTGGACATTGCTCCTGTCACTGCTCGCGCTCGCATTGGGCGGAATCTTATTCAACGCAGGCTTCCTGCAGGCACTGCTCGAGGGCATAATCGCGCGAGTGCAACGCACGTCAAGTTTGATCGCGACCACTATCGGGGCAGGCATCGTAGGCAATATGGGCATGGGGGAGGCCTATATCAGCATCATTCTCAATTGCCAGCTATTCCGCAAAGCCTACGAGGCGAGGGGTTTAGACAACGCCGTGCTGTCTCGCTCCGTCGAGGAGGGCTCTACCATGAGCACTGGACTCATTCCCTGGACCACGGCCGGCGCATTCTACGCCAGCACCTTGGGCGTGCCGGTTTTAGACTATGCGCCCTATGCATTCTTGAACTACCTCAACCCGATTATTTCGATTGCGATGGCCAGTGTAGGCATTGGACTTTTGCGCAATAATCGGCAGAATGCGGCAGTAAATTGAGGCAAGCTACGCGAAGCTTTTCGCGATGATTTCCAATACCAAGCACAATAGGAAAAAGCATGCGCCCTTCACGACGTCAGTTTCTGCACTTACTCTCAACACTCCCACTGGCCAGCGCGAGCCTCAAGTCATTCGCAGCCGCTGAAGCAAACAGGGAGAGCAGAATTGCCGACATCATTCGGGAATATTCCGCGCAGGGCTATCACCGCACTGGCACCGCGGTCGATACGGTTAGTGGCGCATGGCTTTCGGACCGCATACAAGACATGGGGGTTATGCCCTTCATGGACCCCATCGAACTCGACCGCGTCAACGTACTCTACGCAAGTTTCGATTTCGGCAATCTCACCATAGAGGGTGTGCCTCTCTACGATTGTGCCTACACCGATGTCGCGGGCATCACCGGTCGCCTAGGAGATCTGGGCAGCGATGCTGACATCGGCGTCATCATGCTGCCTCCTTCAACCTCTAGCCCCGCCCATACCCGGCTGGACGAAGTACGACGCACGACTAGGCACAAGGGTATCATTATCGTCAGCGACAGCAGCTATCCTCTCGATGGCATCGCGACCCTGAACGCGGAAGACTTTCGCTCGCCGGTTGGCCCGCCCACACTGCAGATCGCCAATGAGCATTGGCAGTCTCTGCAAGATGCGATCGCACAAGGCCAAGAAGGGACACTAGTCGCCTTCTGTGAACACAGCCCTAGCAAGGCCTACAATGTGAGTGCGCGCATCGACGGCAGCGACCCCGACCTCGCCCCCATGGTCATCATGACGCCACGCAGTGGCTGGTGGCGCTGCGCCTCCGAGCGCGGTGGCGGCATTGCACTATTTCTTGAGTTAATGCGCGACCTGATAGCGAACCCGCCGCAGCGCGATGTGATCTTCACGGCAAACTCTGGGCATGAACTGAGCCACCTAGGCCTAGACCAGATGTTGCACGAGAACCCTACCCTAGCCCGTGACGCGTTTATCTGGATTCATTTAGGTGCGAATTTTGCGGCCACTGGCTCGCAGGTGCGCCTACAGTATTCCAGCCAAGGCATTAAGAATTTGACGCGGCGCTTTTTAGAGCAAGGCAGACTTGTGCCGGGTGTCGAGACACCCATCGAGAACCGCCCCTTGGGCGAGGCAAGAAATATCTATGACGCAAGGGGCAACTTCCTTTCCCTACTCGGCAACAATCCTCTGTTTCATCATCCCGACGACCGCTGGCCCGATGCCGTTGACATCGCGACGACAGCGCGTTGGACTGACGCTTTTTCGAATATCATACTGAGCTTAAGCCGCGCCTAGGCAAGGCGTCGCAGCACACTATTCGAACTCTAAGCGAGCGATAGCAATGCCGCTCTCACCCGAGACCGAATAGAGTAGATAGACCTCACCATCCTCTTCGAAGATAGTTGGGTCACGCAATTGATTGGCAGGCACAGTGATGTCACCGCGTACCGATGCTTCCAAGGGAAGACTAGCGCCTTCCCATTCGCGCTGCGGACGCAGCACTTCAACCGCAGCGGACTCCTGCCACTGCTGCCAATCCCCGTCCATGCTGATACGTGACATCAAGATGCGCTCGGGCACATGCCCCACCTGTGTCCAGAACACATAGAGCTCATTGTCACGCACCAATACCGCAGAGTGGCGCATATCGTCATTGAAGAAGCGTGGCCCCTCTTCGAATGGAGTAATGCCATCGCGCGAGCGATACAGAAATCCTGGCATCGCGAGACCGTAATGGAAGTCGCCATACTCGAAGACGCGAAAATAGGGTTTACCCATGACCTCTGGGTGCCCCTCGAAATGTACTCCATCACGTGAGGTGGCATAACGTGTGACCTGCTGCCGTGGGTCGCGACCATGCACGTACATCACGATTTGCTGGAGATCTTCACGCACATGGACATCAGGGGATGCAATATGGGCATAGGCGGGCGAGCTGCTACCCTCGGGAACAGAACAGGGCGGACAAGTTGTTGGGAAGAATGATTGTTCTAGTGTAAGCGTGCCGGCACTATGGATTTGCCAGGGACCTGTTAGCGAGTCAGCATAGGCCAAGCGAATATAGTCGCCGCGATGATCGGCGAAATAGAGATAGTATTTGCCTAGAGGATTTTCGACCCAGTCGGGTACACGGATTAAGGATGGGCCCTGAATATTACTGCCCATGCGTGCATCCATCTCGGGCTGGATAATCGGCTCGTCCAGCAAACGGACTACATTAGGAACTATAGTTTCTTGCGTCTGCGCGCTAGCTGCCAAAACAGGGGACAAAACTATAAGCAGGATGGTGATCGTACGCCAATGCTTCATAGCTGCCCCCTTTATCGATTAATAGCCTACTACAGCACCATCTCCCGCACGGGAATCTGCGGCACCGAGGAATATATCGCTATCGCGATCGTAATAGACGCCCATCACCGAACCTTGCTCCCCGCGTGCGCGTACCTGATGCCCCTTCTCTTCGTATAAGCGCAAAGTGTCATCGGAGAAACCAAGGCCCTCGAAGCTCGTGACGTCGGGCAGCCACTGATGGTGAATACGTGGTGCCTCAACTGATTCGGCGATATTCATACCGAAGTCGATCAAATTTAGAATCGCTTGGGCAGTCGTGTTGATGATCGTACGCCCGCCTGGGCTACCAACGGCGAACACTGGCTTGCCGTCTCTCGCGACTATCGTAGGTGACATGCTCGAGAGCATGCGCTTCTCTGGCTCTATCAGATTCGGTGTGGTGCCGATCTGGCCATTGCGATTAGTCACACCGGGAACGGCGTTGAAATCGCCCATCTCATTGTTCAGAAGATAGCCGCCGCCCTCTGCGACTATGCGAGAGCCGTAGCCATTCTCGAGCGTGTAAGTCACAGAGACCATGTTGCCGTCTTTGTCGACTACCGAATAGTGGGTAGTCTCCTCACTCTCATAGATGCCGGCGTACTCATTCTCATCGCTCACTGATGCCTTATCCATGTCGATGCTGGCGCGCAGCGTTGCCGCGTAGTCTTTGTCCATCAATCGATCAAGCGGCATGCTCTCATTGAAATCTGGGTCACCTAGGTACTCGGCGCGATCTGCGTAGGAACGGCGCATAGACTCGGTGAGCAAATGCAGATACTGCGCAGAGTTGTGCCCGTAGGATGCTAGGTCATAGCCTTCTAGAATGTTCAGCATCTCGATAATGACCACGCCGCCAGAGCTGGGCGGGGGCATGCTCACAATCTCGTAGCCACGGTAGGTGCCACGCACTGGCTCGCGCTCTACGGCCTCGTACTTCTCTAGATCTTCTTCGGTGATGATACCGCCATTGGCGCGCATGAAGTCGGCCAACATCTTAGCGTTCTTGCCCTTGTAGAAACCATCGCGGCCCTGATCTTGTATCAACTGCAAGGTTGCGGCCAGATCGCTCTGCACCCATGTGTCGCCAAGCTCATAGGCACTGCCATCTTCCTTGAGGAAAACCGCTCCGGATGAAGGATACTGATCCCAGAAGGACTGATTGCTGCGAAAGCCAGAATAGAGCTCCCACGTAATCGGGATGCCCTCACGCGCTAATTTCACAGCGGGGGCTACTAGGTCTGCCCAGGGCAGCTTGCCAAGTTCTTGATGCGCCTTGTACATGCCCGCAACCGTGCCGGGGACACCGACAGAGAGGAGTGAGCGGTGATTGGAGTTGTCTACCACCAATCCATCCAAGCCAAGATACATACGTTCAGTAGATGCCAGAGGCGCCTTCTCACGGAAGTCGAAGGTCGTGGCATGACCATCGTCGCCGTGGTAGACCATGAAACCGCCGCCGCCGATATTGCCCGCTGTTGGCCAAGTGACGGCAAGAGCGAAGGCTGTCGCAACTGCAGCGTCAACTGCGTTGCCGCCCTGCTTTAGGATATCGACACCGACTTGTGAGGCGATATGGGATGCACTAGTCACGATGCCGTTCTTCGCACGCAAAGGAGTGCGACCACCCTCTGCAAACAGCGTAATGGACAACAGCAGGGTCAGTGCTACAACGAAAGTCTTGCTAATAGAACGCATCTTCATGACGGCTACTCCGGGGTTCCGGTTAAATGAACAAACTAAATTTAGTGTTTAACAATCGGCTTCCTGCCTGAGCATTTCAACATATAAACTGCGCATTAAGGTAGTGACGCGGCCTGGCTTGCCATCGGCCACCGCCTGCCCATCTATGCTCACGACCGGCATTACTATTGTTGTGGCGCTGCTCAAGAAAGCCTCGTCGGCCTCCATTGCCTCAGAAAGTAAAAAGGGCCGTTCTTCCAAGGCAATATTATGTTCGGCGGCGAGCGCGATTATCACTTTGCGGCGTATAGCAGGCAGTATCGCATTACTAAGACCGCGCGTAATGATTTTATTGTCTTTGACTATGTAAGCGCTCGACGAGGCACCCTCGGTCACAACGCCATCCTCATGCATCCAACCCTCAAACGCGCCACGGCTCACAGCCTCTTGTTTCGCAAGACACTGGGCCAAAAGATTGATGGACTTTATATCACGTCTCTTCCAACGCAAGTCGGGAACCGATACAACTGCCACCCCGGTGAGGGCCTTGGGATTATCGATCAACGGCTTCGAGGAGGCAAAGCCAACGAAGCTTGTCGGTGTATTAACTGGGAACGCAAAATCTCGGTCGGCAACGCCGCGAGTAACCTGCATATAGACGTAACCTTCTACAATATTATTGCGGGCACGCAGCTCTTCTAAAATTGGCACATATTCTTCTTTCCTGCAGGGCCAAGCCATGTCGATCTCGCCCAAGCTTCGATCAAGGCGCGCAATCGCATGCGCTGTCTCTACCAAGCGCGAATTCAAGACAGGTATTACTTCATAGACGCCATCGCCAAATAAAAATCCTCGGTCAAATATCGAGACTTTGGCGTCTTGCTCCGGTACATAGGCGCCATTAATATAAACGATTCTACTCACCTACAACTCCTTCGCCACTTAGCGCGGCAAGCGCTTCCAATGCGGGCCCAGTTACACGCTGAACAGTCCAGCCTTCCATTGGCAATGCGCCGATGGAGCGATAAAACGCGATCGAGGGGGCGTTCCAATCCAGCACGGACCACTCGAAACGGGAACATTTGCGCTCGATAGCGAGCTTGGCCAGAAAGCTCATGAGGGCTTTACCAATACCTTTGCCGCGCAGGGCAGGCTGGACATAGACGTCCTCAAGATAAATGCCGGGGCGGCCATTGAAAGTAGAGAAGCTATGGAAGAACAGGGCATAGCCAACGGGCTTACCGTCATACTCGGCGATCAATACTTCGGCATAGGGTTTAGGGCCAAATAGAGTCTCTGCCAATATCTCTGGGGTGGCGATAAGTTCGTGTTCGAGTTTCTCGTAAACTGCAAGCTCTCGAATGAAGGAGAGAATAAGCGCGCAGTCATCGACAAGCGCTGGGCGTATACGTAAAGAGTGCGGTGAGTCTTGCGCTGACATGTGTACAGACCTGTGTATTTAGCAAACACTGAGCATAACAATAAAGCCCAGTGCGGAGAAGGACCACTGACCGTAGGAGCATGCCTTGCAGGCGATTGGGTTCGATTGAAGTTTATCTATAGAAGATTTTGGCAATTCGCCTGCAGGGCAGGCTCCTGCATGCCAGAACAATATCCTAGCGAAGCCGATTGAAACCGCTGACTGTAGGAGCCTGCCTTGCAGGCGATCTGGTTCGATTGAAATTTATCTATAGAAAATTTTGGCAATTCGCCTGCAGGGCAGGCTCCTACATGCCAGAGCATTATCTCAGATCCGCGAAAACTCCGGGCAAAAAAAATCCCGCTCCGAGTGTTGCTCGAGGCGAGATTTTTTTGTACCGATTAAGGCTTACTCTGCAGCGGCTGCTGCTTCGTATTCTGCCTTGTCTTCCTCGGTGATCTCTTTGATGCTGAGCTTGATGCGGCCACGCGCATCTAGATCAGACACTTTTACTAGCACTTCCTGACCCTCTTTCAGATACTCGCCGATGTTCTCGACGCGCTCATCAGAGATCTGGGAGATGTGCACTAGGCCATCTTTGCCAGGCAGGATTGTAACGAACGCGCCGAAGTCTACGATGCGTGCCACTTTGCCCATGTACAGCTTGCCAACTTCCGCTTCAGCCGTAATGCTCATTACACGAGCGATAGCCGCGTCGCGTGATGTAGCGTCTTCACCGTAAATGCGGATGTTGCCGTCATCGTCGATGTCGATTGATGCGCCAGTCTCTTCAGTAATGCTGCGAATCACTGCGCCGCCCTTACCGATAACATCGCGAATCTTGTCCGGATCGATCTTCATCATCGCCATTGAAGGCGCATTCTCAGAGACCGTTTCACGAGCCTTGCTCATTACCTTGTTCATCTCGCCAAGGATGTGCAGACGTGCTTCATTAGCCTGATTCAGAGCGATTTCCATGATCTCTTCAGTGATGCCTTGGATTTTAATATCCATCTGCAACGCAGTTACGCCATTCGCCGTACCTGCCACTTTAAAGTCCATGTCGCCGAGGTGATCTTCGTCGCCGAGAATATCGGTTAGAACGGAGAAACGATCGCCTTCCTTGATCAAGCCCATCGCGATGCCCGCAACCGGAGCCGTGATAGGGACGCCAGCGTCCATCATTGCCAAGGAGCTACCGCATACCGACGCCATAGAGCTGGAGCCGTTGGATTCGGTGATCTCAGACACGACACGAATCGCATAAGGAAAAGAATCTTCCGAAGGCATTACTGCCTGAACACCGCGTCGAGCTAGTTTGCCGTGACCGATTTCGCGGCGCTTAGGGCCACTCATCATGCCAGTCTCACCTACGCAGAACGGAGGGAAGTTATAGTGCAACATGAAGGGGTCTTTACGTGAACCTTCAAGGCCTTCGATCAATTGCGCGTCGCGCACTGCGCCTAGCGTAGTGACTACGAGAGCCTGTGTTTCGCCACGCGTGAACAATGCGGAACCGTGTGCCTTAGGCAGTACACCAGTCTCGATAGAGATTGGGCGTACAGTGCGAGTGTCGCGGCCATCGATACGCGGTGCGCCGTCGATAATGCGATTACGCACGACTTTCTTCTCGAGAGAGCCAAACACCTTGCTCACTTCATCGGCACTAACGCCAGTGTCTTCGCTCGCGAACTGCTCTTTGGCTTGTGCTTGCAAAGCAGACAACGCTTCATAGCGCTGCATCTTGTCAGAGATCTGGTAGGCGTTGCCTATGCTCTCTGCAAAAGCCTGCTGCAAACCAGACAACAATGCTTCGTTGACAACTACTTCAGGCAATTCCCAAGTAGGCTTGCCAGCCTCAGCCTTGAACTCTGCGATCGCGTCGATAACAACTTGCATAGCTTCATGGGCAAACAATACCGCGCCTAACATCTGGTCTTCGCTCAATTGCTTGGCTTCAGACTCAACCATCAATACAGCGCTCTTAGTACCCGCAACGACCATGTCCAGTGCTGAATCTTTCAGCTCGGAGATGCTCGGGTTGAGGATATAGCCTTCGTTCAAGTCGTAGCCAACGCGCGCTGCGCCTACTGGCTCGAGGAAGGGAATGCCGGAAATGGCCAATGCCGCAGAGGCACCGATCAACGCGGCGATATCTGGATCTTTATCTTTGCCAGCTGAAATTACAGTACACACTACCTGTATTTCGTTCAGGAAGCCTTTTGGAAAAAGTGGTCTGAGAGGACGGTCGATTAGACGAGAAGTCAGTGTCTCTTTCTCAGTCGGACGGCCTTCACGCTTAAAGAAGCCACCTGGGATCTTGCCCGCTGCGTAGGTCTTCTCTTGATAATTTACTGTTAGCGGGAAGAAATCTTGACCAGGCTTAACGGTCTTCTTGCCAACTGCTGTTGCGAGGACTTGTGTCTCGCCTATCGTGACTATCACTGCGCCTGTTGCCTGTCTGGCAACCTTGCCTGTTTCCAGTGTTACGGTGTCTTCACCGAACTGGAAAGTCTTACGCACAATATTAAACATACTCTATTCCTATTTTTTATTTTGACCCCGGCACCATTGCAATGACGTCCCTGTCAAACAAGGTCTAACTTTCATCTCTTCATCATTGAAATACTTTTACGACTAGCGACGCAGACCTAACTTCTTGATAAGTGCTACATAGCGTGCTGAGTCTTTGCCCTTCAGATAGTCGAGCAATTTACGACGACTGTTCACCATGCGAATCAAACCGCGACGTGAATGGTGATCATGGGTGTGCTCTTTAAAATGAGACTGCAATTGGTTGATGTTTTCAGTCAACAACGCCACTTGCACTTCGGGTGAACCAGTATCGCCCTCGCTCTGTGCGTGCTCTTTTACAATCTCTGCTTTGCGTTCTGGTGATAAAGCCATTTTCTTCTCCAAAATATGCGCTGATAAATAACCGCCCACGGGTATCGTGGCGCGGCCTTCGTTGCCGACAGCCTTGTCGATCCAGATTAACCATGCATATTTATAGTTAACTGGTACCTTTCCTGCGAATACTCTACTGCAAATCTATGACACCTAGGTGTCTGAGCCTGCTTCGTCTTATGTTGCGAACAGCCTCTTCGGAGCGACACGACCATCATCCAAGATAGTGCCGATTCCGATAAATTCCTCTTCTTCGTACAAGCGCACCAAGCCCGATAAGGGCAGGTGACGAACCATTACCGCTTGCCCTAGTTTCAGGAAGTTCGCGGTCTGCTGCGGCAACACAACGGCAGGCAAACCCTTTACCGCAGTATCTGCCGGGCATAATAGGGCGTCAATACTTGCCAAGCCGCCAGCTTCCTTGAGTTCGCGCAGGCGCTCAATAGTAACACACTGGGCCTGCGTGAACGTGCCAGCCTGCAGGCGGCGCAGTGCGATGACGTTGGCTCCGCAGCCTAAGGCCTCGCCTAAATCGTCGCCGATGGTGCGCACATAGGTGCCTTTACTACAAAAAATCTCTAACTCTACCGTCGCAGCCTCTGCATCGAAGGCAAGAAGCTTCAGTTCGTAGATCGTGACAGGCCTTGCCTGACGCTCCACTTCCTTTCCGGCCCGGGCCAGCTTATACAAGGGCTGGCCTTTATGCTTAAGTGCGGAGTACATCGGTGGGGTCTGTTCGATATCACCGCGAAATTGCTCTAGCGCGCTCTCGATCTGGGCCTTAGTAATGCCCGATGGGTCGCGCTCTAAGATCACGCTGCCTTCGATGTCGGCGGTATCGGTTCTGACGCCTAACTGGAGCAGCGTCGTATAGCGTTTGTCCGAATCCAGCAAAAACTGGGAGACCTTAGTGGCCTCTCCGAAACACAGGGGTAGAACCCCAGTGGCGAGCGGATCAAGACTTCCCGTATGCCCTGCCTTCTCTGCAGAGAACAGATTCTTGGCCTCTTGCAGGCAGGCATTGGAACTCATGCCCGTTGCCTTGTCCAAAACGATAATGCCGCTAATATTACGGCCACGCGGTCTACGATATTGCGCCAAACCCTCTCCCCCAAACAGTGCCTTTGCTCAAGCGTCGTGCTCACTGTCTTCGGCTAGAGCACGGTCGATCAAGGAGGACAGATATTGTCCACGCGCCACGCTTTCGTCGTAATGGAATGTCAATTTCGGCGTAATGCGCAGGCTAAGGCGCTTGGACAGGAGCGTACGCAGAAAACCCGCCGCACTATTGAGGGCCTTAATGCTGGCCTCAATCTCGAGCTTGTCCATATCGCCGGCCTTCTCCAATGGAACGCCTGGTGCCAGCCCGGTGTCGCCATCGACAGAACCCATTACCGTGACGTAGACGTCTGCATAGGCTAGATCGCGGCTTACGCGCACGCCGGTCACAGAGACCATGCCCACGCGAGGGTCGCTAACCTCAAGTTGAATGAGAGTCGCCAACTCGCGTTGCAGCTGGTCTGCGACTCTCTGAACTCTTGGAGATACCTTTGCCATTGCTGATTCCGACCTTACAGGGTTCTGGCGACGGCAGTGGTCTGATAGACCTCTATCTTGTCGCCAACTTTCACGTCATTGTAGTTCTTCACGCCGATACCGCATTCCATGCCATTACGCACAGAGCTCGCCTCGTCTTTGAAGCGGCGTAGCGATTCCAGCTCGCCCTCGTAAATCACGACGTCGTCGCGCAGTACACGTATAGGCTTGTTGCGATGCACAGTTCCTTCGATCACCATGCTGCCCGCGATCTGACCAAACTTAGGCGAGTTGAATACATCACGCACCTCGGCCACGCCAAGAATCTCTTCGCGCATCTCAGGCGTGAGCATACCGCCCAACACTGCCTTCACATCGTCGATCACGTTGTAGATGATATTGTAATAGCGCAGCTCTAAGCCTTCGCTCTCAATAATCTGTCGAGCACTCTTATCGGCGCGCACATTGAAGCCGACAATCATCGCCTTCGAAGTCGCGGCTAAGTGCGCATCGGTCTCGGAGATACCGCCAACACCCTGCGAAACAATATTAACCTGCACTTCTTCTGTGCCGAGTTTATGCAATGAGGAAACGATAGCTTCGAGCGAGCCGCGTACATCGGCCTTCAGCACGATGTTCATGATGCCCATCTGCGCACGTCCAATACCGGCAAACATCGTCTCTGCCTTATTGGTCTGCTGCATCGCAACCTTGTTATCTTTGTGACGCTCACGGCGCAGCGAGGCAACTTCTTTCGCCTTCTTCTCATCCGCAACAACTACGAATTCGTCGCCGGCCTCAGGAACACCCGTCAAGCCGAGGATCTCGACTGGAATAGAGGGGCCTGCAGATTTTACGGACTGGCTCATCTCGTCGACGAGTGCGCGCACGCGGCCATATTCGTGACCAACCAAGACCACATCGCCCACTTTCAAGGTGCCGTTCTGCACTAGAACAGAGGCTACGGGACCACGACCTTTATCTAGACGCGACTCGATCACTACCCCTTTACCTGGAGCATCGACGAATGCCTTCAATTCGAGTAGTTCGGCCTGCAACAGAATCGCCTCGAGCAACTCATCGATACCCTGACCGGTGTGTGCAGATACTTCGATAAACTGAGTATCGCCACCCCATGCGTCGGAGATTACTTCCAGCGCGGCCAGCTCGTTGCGGACGCGATCGAGATCGACATCTGGCTTGTCTACTTTGTTAATCGCAACAACGATCGGCACACCGGAGGCGCGGGCATGCGCAATCGCTTCTTCGGTCTGTGGCTTTACGCCGTCATCGGCTGCAACTACCAAGATGATGACGTCTGTGGCTTTCGCACCACGTGATCGCATCGCGCTGAACGCGGCGTGACCGGGAGTATCAAGGAAGCAGATCATGCCGCCCGGAGTTTCCACGTGGTAGGCACCGATATGCTGTGTAATACCGCCCGCCTCGTGAGAGACGACGGTCGCTTTACGAATATAGTCGAGCAGCGAGGTCTTACCATGGTCTACGTGACCCATTACTGTCACAACTGGCGCTCGTGCTACTGACTCTTCGCCACCGACATAGGCAATAGACTCGTACAAGCTCTCTTCCAAATGATCCTCGGAAACGAACTTAGCCTTATGGCCCATCTCTTCTACCAACAGTGTTGCGGTATCTTGATCCAGAACCTGGTTGATGGTCGCCATGACGCCCATCTTAAACAGAACTTTCACGACAGCGGCAGACTTCACCGACATCTTCTGTGCAAGATCCGTCACAGAGTTCGCATCACCGATGGTGATCTCGCGTGAAATGAATTCAGTAGGCTTCTCGAAACCGTGTTGCTTGCTAGCACGCGAACGGCTCTTGCGACCACCGCGGCGGCCACGTGGACCGTCTGCGTATTCGCCATCTTCCAGCACGAAATCGTCACCCGAACTACGGCCTTTGCTCTGCTTGCGCGCAGGCGCTTTGTCTTTCTTGCGGAAAGCGTTCTTGTCTTCGTCTTTGCTCGCAGCGTCCTTCTTGGCACCCTTGCCGAGATCGGCGCGCGGAGGTGCTGCATGTCGACGTGGCTCTGCCGGGGCGTCTGCTGGCTTTGGCTCAACTGGCGTTTCTGGCGCAGGCTTGCTGTCACCTTCAACAACTGGCGTCTCCTGCGCAGAAGTCTCTGCTGGAGCTTCAACTGCCACTGCCTCCGGTGCCGCTTCAACTTGTGGCGTAAACTCTTGCTCTGCCGCCACTTGCTCTACTGTCTTCTCTACCGACTCTGGTGCTTCTTCTTTATCTGCCTGCAATTCGCTACGTTTTACGTAGGTGCGCTTCTTACGCACTTCCACAGCGACAGTCTTGCCGCGACCGTGATTGGATGCAGACTTGAGAGTCTCAACAGTTTTACGCTTCAGCGTTATTTTCTTCGGCGCAGCGTCTTTCGACTCGCTGTCACCATGGCTGCGACGCAAGAATAGCAACAACGTATTCTTATCTTCATTCGAAATGGAATCGTCCGCCTTTGTATGAGGCAGACCCGCTTCTTTCACTTGAGAAAGAAGTTTCTCCACTGGAACTCCAACCACCTTGGCGAGTTCACTGACTGTTACATCTGCCATTTATTTGCTCCTAATTTCTCTTGCGGTCAAACCCGATGCTCACTCTTCACGAAACCTAATCTTGATTACTCGAACCAAGGTGCTCGTGCTGTCATTATGAGTTTGCCGGCACGCTCTTCATCCATGCCTTCGATATCCATCAATTCATCTACTGCTTGTTCAGCAAGGTCTTCCATGCTCAACACGCCTTTCTTTGCTAGGGCTAATGCCAAAGTCTCGTCCATGCCATCCATTGTGAGAAGGTCTTCGCCGATATTTGCATTCGACAGTCCTTCCTCTGAGGCAATAGCCTGAGTCAGCAGCGCGTCTTTCGCCCTGTTACGCAACTCGTTCGCGATGTCTTCGTCGAAGCCATCGATTCCTAGAATCTCATCCAACGGTACGTAAGCAATCTCCTCAAGCGAGGTGAAGCCTTCCGCTACCAGAATCTCTGCCACGTCTTCGTCTACATCGAGTCTCTCGATGAACATCTCGACGAAGCCGCTCGACTCTTGCTGTTGTTTCTCTACTGCGTCAGCAACGCTCATCACGTTGATCGTCCAACCAGTGAGCTCACTAGACAGGCGCACATTCTGGCCGTTACGACCAATCGCCTGTGCCAAGTTGTCCTCTTCAACTGCGACATCCATAGTATGGCTGTCTTCGTCCACGATAATGGAGGCCACTTCTGCCGGAGCCATTGAGTTGATCACCAACTGCGCGGGGTTATCGTCCCAAAGGATGATATCGATGCGCTCGTTCGCCAATTCGTTAGAGACGACTTGTACACGTGAACCGCGCATTCCTACACAGGCACCAACCGGATCGATGCGGCCGTCGTTAGTGCTTACAACAATCTTCGCTCGCGAACCTGGGTCACGCGCAGCTGCCTTAATCTCGATAATTTCTTCGGAGATCTCTGGCACTTCAATTTTAAACAACTCGATCAACATGCCTGGCACTGTACGGCTCAGGAATAGTTGTGGGCCACGCGGCTCAGAGCGCACGTCGAGTAGCAAGGCACGAATACGATCGCCAGTGCGGAAGTTTTCACGCGGGATCATATGCTCACGAGTAAGCAAACCTTCAGCATTGCCGCCAAGGTCCACAAGGACGCTTTCGCGAGTGACTTTCTTAACAGTGCCGGAAATCAGCCCACCGATCTTGTCGATGTACTCGGCAATAATAATATCGCGTTCAGCTTCACGTACCTTTTGAACGATGACTTGCTTAGCTGTCTGCGCGGCGATTCGACCAAACTCGATGTTGTCGATGTGCTCTTCCCAGTCGTCGCCAATGTTCAGTTCAGGATTCTTTTCCTTGCCCTGTTCGAGCGTCATCTGAAAACCTTTGCCGGTGAACTCTTCGTCGTCGACGATATTCCAGACGCGGAAAGACTCGTATTCACCTGTTTTACGGTCGACAGAGACGCGGCAACTCCACTCTTCGTCTTCGTGGAATTTCTTGGTCGCTGTAGCTAACGCTGACTCAATAGCTTCGAAAATGACTTCGCGTGACACGCCCTTCTCGTTAGAGACTGCATCCACAACCAACAGAATTTCTTTACTCATCATAATCGTGTCACCTTACTCTAGAGGTCATCAATCCATTATTCTGCAAAAGTCCGGCGCCACACTGTGGGCACAACCGGACAAGCCTTTTAAAAAACTAGGTTTGCCTTATCAATCGCTAATGCGGGGAGTACAAACTCCTTACCATCTACTAGCAGACTAACCGCGTCTGCATCTACCTTTTGAATTACACCTTTAAACTTGCGACGTCCATCCACAGGCGAGCGAAGTCGCACCGCTGCCTCGCTGCCGATATAGAGACCGAACTGCTCGATAGTGAACAGGGGACGATCCATGCCGGGGGAGGATACCTCGAGCGTATACTCGCCGGGTATTGGATCTTCCACATCGAAGATGCCGCTAATTTGTCGAGACACGCGTTCGCAATCTTCTATGCCGATACCATCGTCTGCTTTGTCTATGAAGACGCGCACGACGCTATACTTACCTTGAATCAAGTGCTCAACACCCCACAGGTCCACATCAAGCGCCTCAACGGTTGGCCGGATCAAATCTGCTATTAGGGTCTCACTCGTACTCAATTTGCACTCCGAAGGGGGATTAGTTCGTCTATACGATTATCAAATCCCACAAATAAAAAATGGGCCTGCGGCCCACTCCTAAAAAAACTGACTTTTTGCACCGAACGCTATCTCTAGCAAACGATGTGGAGCATACCAGCCCGGCTTCTAAACGCGAAAATCGCGCCTAATAAAAAGCCCCATATGGGGCTCTTTTTGAATCCATGCGTAAAAGCACACGCATTTCTTCTTATAATGTCTTTACTACCACGAACTCACAAGACACTACATGTTTGGTAGCGGGGGCAAGATTTTAACCTACGACCTTCAGCGGCTGCGCCGGATTGAGAGTCGAGCCCGTTCGTCGGGCTGCCTAAAATAACTACACAACTTGTTTGGTAGCGGGGGCAGGATTTGAACCTACGACCTTCGGGTTATGAGCCCGACGAGCTGCCAGACTGCTCCACCCCGCAATAAATCTTTAATTCTGTTGAGACGTACTCTTGATTCAGTAAAAGCGACAATTCGCTACATTGACTCTGGCTGGCCAACGTCCTCTTCAAATCTCAGGGGCCGGAAGTATACTGGCCTAGACCCTCTACGGTCAAGTAGAAGCTGCTAAATCAGTGACAAAGCAACGTTTTTTATTCGTTTGCTCATACCCTTGTGAAACACAAGCGTATGACTGAGATTGGTGCCGAAGGCGAGACTTGAACTCGCACGACCATAGGTCACTACCCCCTCAAGATAGCGTGTCTACCAATTCCACCACTTCGGCTTTTACTGCGTACTTCTTTTTACTGAGGAAAACCCTTCACCATCCTTAGTTAGCAGGCTCTACCGGCACTTCGTCTGCGACCACCGGAATGTCAGAGGCGTCATTTGCTGGCGCCTGACTTGCCTCTACCTGAGGAATATCTGTCGCCGGCGCGGCTGGCTGCTCCAACAACGACGGATTTACGATCGGCATACCCTCTACCGCGCCAACTCCAGTGTTCTGGCGAGCAAAGATCGCAAGAGAGAGACTGGTGATAAAGAATATAGTGGCCGCGATAGAGGTTGAGCGCGTCAAGAAGTTACCTGAGCCGGCGCTGCCGAATACGGTGTTAGAGGAGCCACTGCCAAATGCTGCCCCTGCGTCTGCGCCCTTGCCCTGCTGCAATAACACCAGCCCGACAATGGCAATAGCGACAATTACATGCACTATGACAATTATGCTTTCCATTATTTACTCACACTCTCACAAATCGTTATGAATTCGTCTGGCTTTAGCGACGCTCCGCCAACCAGCCCACCATCTATGTCTTCCTGCGCGAACAGCGCAGCGGCATTACCCGCATTGACGCTACCGCCGTATAAAATTCTCATCTTAGCGGCGCTGTGCCCGCTCTGCTGCGCTACTGTGCCGCGAATAAAAGCGTGCATCTGCTGCGCCTGCTCTGGCGTTGCCGTCTCGCCAGTCCCAATCGCCCAGACTGGCTCGTATGCGATCACGGCCTCTGCAAGAGCCTCTATTCCGCAATGATCCAAAACGGCGCCGAGCTGTCTTTTTACAACGCTCTCCGCCTGGCCTGCCTCGCGCTCTTGCAGGGTTTCGCCTACACACACTATAGGCAACATGCCTTGTGCTAGCACTGCTGCACACTTATGCGCAACCTGCTCGTCTGTCTCACCATCACTGCGTCGCTCCGAATGCCCCAGAATAACCATGGAGACATCGAAGTCGGTCAGCATATTAGCCGCTATCTCGCCTGTGAACGCCCCGGACTGAGCCTCATGAGCGTTCTGAGCGCCGAGCTTAACGGCGCTGCCTTCTAACATTCCTGCGCACAAATCGTAATAAGGCGCAGGCGGGCATACGAGAATATCAGTTTCTGTAGCGGCTACATCCAAGCGCTTCAACATAGCGCCGAGCAGTTCCGTTATAAATTCTCTGGAACCATTCATTTTCCAGTTTGCAGCGACTAAGCTTCTGCGCATTAACATCACCTTATGCAGAGGATGGTGTCTGACATCGGGAAAACGGGGCGCCAATATAACCAAGTTGCCCTGTGCTTGCAACTCCCAGAGCGCGTGTTATTGCCTTAGGCTATAGCCTGTTCGACGCTAGCGGCAAGTTCCTTCGCTAGGCGCGCAACGAGCTCGGCGTCTTCGCCTTCAACCATGACCCTCACAACCGGCTCAGTCCCGGAAGGCCGCAAAAGAACGCGGCCCTTCTTACCTAGCGTGGATTCCACCGCTCTTACCGCCTCCTGCACCTTAGGATTGGTCGATGGATCGATTTTTTGGGCCATGCGCACGTTGATCATCGTCTGCGGGAACTTGCTCATCTTAGTGCGCAGCTCATATAGGCTAGTCTCGCAGCTGACCATCGCGAACAGGATTTGCAGCGCGGCGACTACGCCATCCCCAGTGCTTGCCACGTCCAGGCATATTATATGGCCAGATGACTCCCCGCCCAATTGCCAGTCACGGGATTGCAGCTCAGACATCACATAGCGGTCGCCCACATTCGCGCGCGCGAAGGGGATATCGAGAGCCTCTAAGCCCAGCTGCAAGCCCAAATTACTCATTAGGGTGCCAGCGACACCACCGAACTCGACATTGCGACGACGTCTATCTCTCGCAATCACATAGATAATCTCATCACCATCAACCACGTTACCCAAGTGATCCACCATGATGACGCGGTCACCGTCCCCATCGAAGGCGATGCCGATATCCGCGCCCTCTGCGAGCACCTCTTTGACCAATTGCTGGGGACTAGTAGAGCCGCAGTCCGCATTGATATTGAGCCCATTCGGCGAAGCGCCTATGGTTTTTACATTAGCGCCGAGCTCTCGCAGTACATTGCTCGCAATGTGGTAGGTAGAGCCGTGCGCACAATCCACTACGATATTCAAACCGCTAAGCTTTATTCCGGAAGGGATAGTGCTCTTGCAGTACTCGATATAACGCCCACTCGCATCGCTAATTCGCGAAGCTTTACCGATGAGTTGCGAGTCCACCGTAGTGATGTCCTTGCCTAGATACTCCTCGATCTCAAACTCGATCTCGTCTGGCAACTTAGTGCCATCATGCGCAAAGAACTTAATGCCGTTGTCCTCATAGGCATTATGGGAAGCACTGATAACGATGCCCGCCTGAGCGCGGAAAGTGCGAGTTAGATAGGCCACCGCAGGGGTAGGCATTGGGCCCAGCAGATTGATATCGACACCGGCTGAGGTCAAGCCTGCCTCTAGCGCGGCCTCGAACATATAGCCAGAGATGCGCGTATCTTTGCCGATCAGAATCTTGCTGCGCCCCTTCGTGTTGCGCGCAAAGACTTTGCCTGCGGCCCAACCGAGCTTCAACATGAAGTCTGGCGTTATCGGATAGCTGCCAACCCTGCCGCGTATCCCATCTGTGCCAAAATATTGCTTTTCCTTGTTTTTAGACATAAGCACTCAACCCTGTGTTATCTGTGTACCCGAGATCGCGCGGTATATATTGATGGCGTCAACCGTCTGCACTACATCGTGCGTGCGAATGATTGCAGCACCATGCTGTAGAGCAAACATTGTTGCAGCAATTCCTGCGGCGAGCCGCATATCGACATCGCGACCAGTAGCCGCGCCTAGCATCGACTTGCGTGATACGCCGACGAGAATTGGCAGCCCAAGAGATTGAAACCTACTCAGTTCTCGCAAGAGTTGGTAATTATGCGCTGCTGTTTTACCAAAACCAAAGCCTGGATCGAGAATTAATCGCTCACGGCCGATTCCGAGCTCTAAACAGGCTTCGATGCGCGCACTCAGAAAGGCTATAACCTCTTCCACAACATCGGAGTAGACCACGTCTTTCTGCATGGTCTCTGGCTGGCCGCGCATATGCATCAGGCAGATCGCCGCATCCTGCTGCGCTAGCGCCTCCAGCGCCCCCGCACGACCAAGCGCCCGAACATCATTAATAAGCCCCGCTCCCAGCTCAATGGCAGCACTCATGACGCTAGGAGTACTGGTATCCACTGATATCGCCACGTCTAGCCGAGCCGCAATAGCCTCCACTACGGGCAGCACACGGTCAGCCTCTTCCTGCTCGCTGACTGCCTGTGCCCCAGGACGAGTCGACTCCCCCCCAATGTCGATAATACTGGCGCCCGCGGCGAGCATCTCTTGCGCATGGGCAAGTGTTTTGTCTAGCCCAACACGAAAAACGCCAGACTCTTCGCCGGCGTGGAATTGACCACCATCGGAAAATGAGTCTGGCGTTACATTGAGTATTCCCATTACTTTGGGAACGCTAAGGTCGATGATGCGATCACCGACCTTGATAGATAGTTCACTCACATTGGTCCCCACAACACTGCCTGACTATCGGCAGCATAGCGCTTAGAGCTCGCTGGCTGGACCACCGATCGTGCTATCGGTCGACTTACTCTCTGGCGCTTCGGCGCTGCGCTTAACATTGCCGGAACCAGAATCATCATTATGCCAATCAGCTGGAGCGCGCGGCTTCTTGCCTGCCATAATATCGCCTATTTGGTCAGCATCGATCGTTTCATACTCGATCAGAGCATCCTTCATAAGCTCTAGCTTGCTGCGATTCTCTTCGAGTAGCGTTTTGGCGCGGGTATAACACTCGTCGATAATGCGCTTGATCTCTTCGTCGATGATTCGCGCAGTCTCGCCGGAATGCGCCTTCGAGTTAGAGGAGGTAGAGCGCCCCAAGAACACTTCGCCATCTTCCTCGGCATAGGTCAGAGGACCCAGCTTCTCGGACAAGCCCCACTTGGTCACCATATTGCGCGCCATATCGGTAGCACGCTGAATATCGTTAGACGCGCCAGTAGTAACACCCTCTGTGCCAAGCGTCATCTCCTCGGCGATACGACCACCATAGAGGCTGCAGATTTGGCTCAAAATACCCTGCTTACTTAGGCTATAGCGATCCTCTTCCGGCAGAAACATGGTGACACCGAGTGCGCGGCCACGTGGAATGATGCTGACCTTATAGACCGGATCGTGATCTGGCACTAGGCGACCCACGATGGCGTGGCCAGACTCGTGATAGGCAGTGTTCAGCTTCTCTTTGTCTGACATCACCATGGATTTGCGCTCTGCGCCCATCATGATCTTATCTTTAGCCTTCTCGAACTCTTCCATGGTCACTAGCTTACGACCACCGCGGGCCGCAAACAGTGCTGCTTCGTTGACCAAGTTAGCCAGATCTGCGCCGGAGAAACCGGGCGTACCACGTGCGATCACGGAGGCGTTGACGCGCTCGTCGATCGGCACTTTGCGCATATGCACTTTAAGAATCTGTTCCCGGCCACGAATATCGGGCAAGCCCACTACGACTTGGCGGTCGAAACGACCAGGACGCAGCAATGCTGGGTCCAGTACGTCAGGACGGTTAGTTGCGGCGATTACGATGATGCCATCGTTAGCTTCGAAGCCATCCATCTCGACTAGTAGCTGGTTCAGGGTCTGCTCACGTTCGTCGTGCCCGCCACCCATGCCGGCACCACGATGACGACCCACCGCATCGATCTCGTCGATGAAGATGATACAGGGAGACTGCTTCTTGGCCTGTTCGAACATGTCGCGAACACGCGAGGCGCCAACGCCCACGAACATCTCGACGAAATCTGAGCCTGAGATTGAGAAGAAAGGCACCTTCGCTTCGCCCGCAATAGCCTTAGCGAGTAGCGTCTTACCAGTACCTGGCTGACCTACCATCAAAATACCGCGGGGGATGCGGCCGCCCAAGCGCTGGAATTTGTCCGGCTCGCGTAGGAAGTCTACTAACTCTTTTACGTCTTCTTTGGCCTCGTCCACGCCGGCAACATCGGCGAAGGTGACTTTGATCTGGTCTTCGCCCAATAACTTAGCCTTGCTCTTGCCGAAGGACATGGGGCCGCCTTTGCCGCCGGCACCGCCGCCGCCCTGCATCTGTCGCATAAAGAAGAAGAATAGCCCGATAATAATGAGAATCGGGAAACTCGCCACGAGCAGCTGAGACCATATACTCTGGCGCTCTGGCTCTGTAGCGATGACCTCTACCCCGTTATTAAACAGATCATTAAGCAACTCGTCGTCGCCAATCATCGGGATAGTCGTTGCGAACTGCGTGTTGTCCATACGACGCCCGGAGACAGATATACCCGAAATGGTAACCGTGCGCACCTGACCCGCACGCACTTCCTTCACGAAGTCCGAATAGGTGACAGAGACACTACTAGTCTCCTGATTGATGTTATTGAACACCGTCAGCAGTACTGCCGCGATTACCATCCAAAGAAGTAAATTTTTTGCCATATCATTCAAGGGATTATCCCCCATCTGTTGTAAACATTATGCGGTGGCGCCGAACGTAAATCGTCGGGCACATTGATCCGGACCTCCAATGGAGCTCCGGTATTAATTCTATAGCGTAGTGCTCAGCTGACTTATGTCAGGTAAGTACTGTTACGCCCGAAAGGCGTGCTTGGACTCAACAAGCAGACTGACACACAGGAACAAGGCGCGTATAGCGAAAAGACCTGATTTAGCTGGCTATAATTGCATTGCGATGCCTTGAGAGTGTTACTCACGCGGCCGATTTGCGCATACTAGGCATCTAAGCAAGGCGGCAAATTTTATACTCACGCCTTATATATTGGGAGTTGTCATCGATATTACAAGATCAGAACGTAAAATGTCCAAGATTTGCGCCACCGGATAAAACAGCCCGGTTGTGTATTTCTCACGCTAGGCTACAATGTCGCCTCGTTTTTAAACGCCCATTTACTCGCTTTGTGATACCACAAATATGAAACTCGCTCCGCAAGAGAAGAAACATTTCCGCACAATCGCCCACTCCCTCTCACCGGTGGTGACTATCGCCCAAAAGGGTCTGACTGAGAATGTCAGTGAGGAAATCGAGCGCGCGCTGAAACAGCATGAACTTATCAAAATCAAGATCTTCGCGGCAGATCGCGAATCTCGCAAGGCTCTCACTTTAGAGATTTGCAATGCGGCAAATGCCGAATTGATCCAGAGTATTGGCAATGTCGCGGTGATTTTCCGCAAGGCAGATAAACCCAATCCGAAACTATCTAATTTGCTGCGCTTTCAAAACAGCTGAGCCCTGCTAGGCATCTCTAGAGATGCGCTACCGCTTCGATTTCATACTCGATATCGCCAGCAGGCGCCTTGACGACAATCTCTTCGCCAACCTCTTTGCCCATAATTGCACGGGCAATAGGGGAGCCAACGGAGATGCGACCAGCCTTCACGTCTGCCTCATCCTCGCCCACGATCTGGTAGACCACCTGCGCGTCGGTACTCACATTCAGCAATGTGACCGTAGTGCCGAAAATCACACGCCCAGAGGGCTCGATTGCGCGTACGTCGATTACTTCGGCGTCGGCAAGCTTGCCTTCGATCTCGTTAATCCGCCCCTCGCAAAAACTCTGTTGCTCACGCGCTGCGTGATACTCGGCGTTCTCTTTCAGATCGCCATGCGCGCGCGCCTCTGCTATCGCCTGAATAATCTTAGGGCGACGTTCGGATTTGAGCTCGTTCAACTCTACGCGCAAGCGCTCAGCGCCTGCGACAGTCATAGGGACTTTTCTCATAATTCTGCGTGTAACTCCTGAATCGTGTACACGGACAGCTTATCACCGAATTCAAGAGCTTCACAAACCGCCAAAGCTCCAGCAATAGTAGTTGTACAGGAAACATCGTGACGCAGAGCGGTGCGACGAATGATCGAGGAGTCTATGATGGCCTGCTTACCCTCAGTTGTGTTCACGATCAATTGCACTTCGTCATTCTTGATCATGTCGACAATATGGGGGCGACCTTCGTTGACTTTGTTAACGGATGTCACGGGCAGTCCGGCCGCCGCGATTCCCGCAGCAGTACCTTGGGTCGCTAGCAACTTGAAGCCAAGCGCATGCAACTTGCCAGCCATCTCAGGGAGTTGCCACTTGTCGGCATCTCGCACGCTGATAAAGACCGTTCCGCCCGTCTTCATCTCTTCCCCTGCGCCGAGCTGTGCCTTCGCGAAGGCTTCAGCGAAAGTGCGGCCTACACCCATTACTTCGCCCGTCGATTTCATTTCTGGGCCTAGAATTGGGTCAACCCCTGGGAATTTGTTGAAGGGGAATACGGCCTCTTTAACGGCGAAATTGAGCGGCACAATTTCTTTCACAAAACCCTGCTCGGCCAGGCTAGTGCCCGCCATGCAACGCGCCGCTATCTTAGCAAGCGACACGCCGATGCATTTAGAGACAAATGGCACTGTTCGCGAGGCCCGTGGATTCACCTCGATCACATAGATCTCATCGTCCTGATAGGCGAGCTGCGTATTCATCAGACCCACTACCTTGAGCTCCATTGCCAACATGCCTACCTGCTCGCGAATTCGGTTCTGCACCTCTTCGGAGAGATTGTAGGGAGGCAATGAGCAAGCCGAGTCGCCCGAGTGCACTCCCGCTTGTTCGATATGCTGCATGATCGCACCGACCACTACCTGCTTGCCGTCACTAACTAGATCGACATCGATCTCGATGGCGGCATTCAAGAAATAATCGAGCAATACAGGGCTTTCATTGCCGACTTTCACGGAGGTGCGCATATAGCGACGCAGCTCCTCTTCGTTGTATACGATCTCCATGGAGCGACCACCCAACACATAGGAAGGCCTTACCACGATTGGATAAGTAATCTTTTCTGCGGCGGCGATACTTTCCTCGACACTGCGCACGATACAGTTAGGTGGCTGCTTAAGACCCAGCTTTTGAATCATGCGCTGGAAGCGCTCGCGGTCCTCGGCCAAGTCGATTGCGTCGGCCGAGGTGCCGATAATGGGCACGCCCGCCTTCTCCAAGCGCGTGGCTAGGTTCAACGGCGTTTGGCCGCCGAACTGCACGATTACGCCATGGGGCTTCTCTAGATGGACGATCTCGATCACGTCCTCGAAAGTTACCGGTTCGAAATAGAGGCGATCGGAAATATTGTAGTCGGTCGAAACGGTCTCTGGGTTACAGTTCACCATGATGGTTTCATAACCATCTTCGCGCATAGCTAACGCGGCGTGCACACAGCAATAGTCGAACTCGATTCCCTGGCCAATACGGTTTGGTCCGCCGCCCAGCACCATAATCTTCTTACGATCGCTCGGCAGTGCTTCGCACTCTTCTTCATAAGTTGAGTACATATAGGCAGTGGCCGAGGCAAATTCTGCCGCACAGGTATCGACACGCTTGTACACAGGACGCACACCAAGCTTGTGTCGATGATCCAGCATTTTTTGCTCAGGAATATTCAACAGTGCCGCCATGCGCGAATCGGAGAAACCCTTCTGCTTGAGACGGAAAAGCGTGTCTTTATCAAGCTGCTCTAGGCTCATCTGCGCGATGCGCGCCTCTTCGAACATCAGGTCTTCTATCTGCACCAAGAACCAAGGGTCGATACCGGTAAGCTCGCTAACCGTCTCGACACTCCAGCCCTGACGGAAGGCGTCGGCGATATACCATACGCGCTCTCCGCCGGCGTCTTTAAGCTCGCGCTTGAGGATGTCGAGGGAGTCGCTCAAACCTGTCTCTAGTATCGGGTCGAAGCCGGACACACCGACTTCCAGACCGCGCAATGCCTTCTGCATAGATTCCTGGAAGGTGCGGCCTATCGCCATGACCTCACCAACAGACTTCATCTGGGTGGTGATACGGTCGTTGGTCTCCGGGAATTTCTCGAAGGTAAAACGTGGGATCTTAGTGACGACGTAATCGATTGTCGGCTCGAAAGAGGAAGGCGTGGCGCCTCCTGTGATTTCGTTGCGCAGCTCGTCCAGCGTATAGCCGATAGCAAGCTTTGCCGCTACGCGCGCAATCGGGAAGCCCGTTGCCTTCGACGCCAAGGCCGAAGAGCGCGAAACACGCGGATTCATTTCGATGATGACTAGGCGGCCCGTTTTCGGACACATGCCGAACTGTACGTTAGATCCGCCAGTCTCGACGCCGATCTCGCGCAGCACCGCGATCGCGGCATTACGCAGAATCTGGAATTCCTTATCAGTCAGTGTCTGCGAAGGCGCAACGGTGATCGAGTCACCCGTGTGCACACCCATCGCGTCGAAATTCTCGATGGTACAGACGATAATGCAGTTATCTTTGCGGTCACGCACAACTTCGAGCTCGTACTCTTTCCAACCGATGAGCGACTCATCGATTAGTAGCTCATTGTTCGGCGAGAGCTCGAGACCGCGCGTACAAATCTCGATAAATTCTTCTTTGTTATAAGCGATACCACCGCCACTACCACCCAGTGTAAAAGAGGGGCGCACGATACAAGGGAAACCCACTTTGTCGAGTGCGGCGTAAGCCTCTTCCATATTGTGGGCCATGCCGTGGGCCGGAGTCTCCAAGCCGATACGCTTCATCGCTCGGTCGAACAACTCGCGATTCTCAGCCTTATCGATCGCTTCACAGCTCGCGCCGATTAGCTCGACATTGTATTTCTCGAGCACGCCGTGCTTGTTCAAGTCGAGGGCGCAGTTCAGAGCAGTCTGGCCGCCCATGGTCGGAAGGATTGCGTCGGGACGCTCTTTCTCGATAATTTTCTCAACGATCTCCCAGGTCACCGGCTCGATATAGGTGGCATCGGCCATCGCGGGATCGGTCATGATGGTGGCAGGGTTCGAGTTTACGAGAATGACGCGATAGCCTTCCTCGCGCAGCGCCTGGCAAGCCTGTGCGCCGGAATAATCGAACTCGCAGGCCTGACCTATCACAATAGGGCCCGCACCGAGGATGAGGATACTGTTTATGTCGGATCGTTTTGGCATATTCAAACCGTAGGTCTTGAGGCCGCCAAGGCATGTCGCGAAGGCGGCTTGTTTAAAATTGGCAATCCGAAGGCATAAAGCCCTCGGCGGTGGCTTTCACTAACGACTGACTCTCGCCTTCATCAGATCGATGAAATGATCGAAGAGTGAGGTGATATCGTGCGGCCCAGGGCTCGCTTCCGGGTGCCCTTGGAAGGCAAACGCCGGCTTGTCCGTACGCTCGATACCCTGCAAGCTACCGTCGAACAAGGAGCGGTGTGTTGCGCGCAAGTTCGCTGGCAGGCTAGCCTCATCAACCGCAAAACCGTGGTTTTGACTCGTGATGAATACTGTACCTTCGTCGATACTCTGCACCGGGTGGTTGGCGCCGTGATGGCCGAGGCGCATCTTAACGGTGCTCGCCCCACAGGCTAGCGCAAGAATCTGACAACCAAGGCAGATGCCGAAAATCGGGATATCGAGCTCGAGGAAACGCTTGGTCGCCGCAATCGCGTAGTCGCAAGGCTCGGGATCGCCTGGACCATTGGAGAGGAATATGCCGTCAGGCTTCAATGCCAAGACATCCTCTGCGTTAGTCTGGGCTGGTACGACAGTCACTTTGCAATTGCGCTCTGCGATCATGCGCAAAATATTGTGCTTTGCGCCGAAGTCATAAGCGACTACATGGAAGGGCTCGGAAAGCGCTTTATCGCTATGTCCTTTGCTCCAAGCCCACACCCCCTCAGTCCATTCGAAAGTGGCTTTCGTGCTCACCTCCTTCGCTAGATCCATACCCTTAAGGCCCGGGAACTGTTTAGCTTGCTCTAGCGCATAGCCTTCGCCTTTCTCGGCAAGAGCGTCTCCAGAGAGCAGGCAACCATTGAGCGGCCCCTTGTCTCTGAGCAGGCGCGTTAAGCGGCGCGTGTCGATCTCAGCGATTGCGACAACATTGCGTGCTTTGAGGAAGTCTTCGAGGCTGGCTTCATTGCGCCAGTTACTGGCCATCCGCGAAAGATCACGAATCACGAGGCCTGCGGCCCACACATTTTCTGATTCATTATCTTCGGAATTAGTGCCGGTGTTGCCGATATGCGGATAGGTCAGTGTTACGATTTGGCGGGCATATGAAGGGTCGGTTAGTATTTCCTGATAACCCGTCATCGAGGTATTGAAGACAACCTCACCGCTGGAAACGCCATGGGCGCCTATCGCCCTACCACGGAATATACTGCCATCTTCTAATGCCAGTACAGCTGGAATAATCAATTCAATCTCCCGATAAAACGCAAAATCCGGGTGAAAAAAAGCGGAATGAAACGACCGCTTCATTCCGCCTTTTTGTGAATCCCGTTGTGTGCTCAGATGTAATCATACTGAGGCCGTATTGTACGGGAATCCTGCCTACCGTGTCTACGCAGCGTTAGCCTTTAAATACGCAAGCAAGTGCAATCCCTAGCCGAATAACACGTCATCTATCGAGTAAAGCCCGGCCGGCTTGCCTTCCAACCATGCAGCGGCACGCACCGCCCCTTTCGCAAAAGTCATGCGACTGCTTGCCTTGTGGGTAATCTCTACGCGCTCGCCTAAGCCCGCAAATATTACAGTGTGGTCGCCCACGATATCGCCAGCCCTAACTGTCGCGAAACCGATAGTTTTACTATCGCGCTCCTCGCTCATGCCCTCACGACCATAGACAGCAACCTCTTTCAGATCGCGCCCCAGAGCCTCGGCGACTACCTCGCCCATGCGCAGAGCGGTTCCTGAAGGAGCATCTTTCTTAAAGCGGTGATGAGCCTCTACTATTTCTATGTCCATCTCGTCGCCGAGCACGCGCGCGGCCATATCGAGTAATTTCAAGCATAGGTTCACACCTACACTCATATTGGGAGAGAACAGAATTGGAATCTCCCTGGCAGCCTCTGCAATCTGCAACTTCTCATCGTCACTAAAGCCGGTGGTACCTATAACCATTGACTTGCCCTGCGCACGGCATAGTGCCAAATGGGCCAAGGTGGCAGGCCTAGACGTGAAATCGATAAGCACATCGAACTCGTCACAATGGGTCTCCAAGTCGGTTACGGCGGATATGCCAAGCGCGGATATGCCGGCCAACAGCCCAAGATCAACCCCCGCAGCAGGGTCGTCAGCCAAGACAGTACCAAGGCCCACCTTTAGATTCGTTTCACTCAAGCTTACCGCTTCGATCAGGGTTTTACCCATTCGGCCGGCTGCACCGGCAATTGCCACTCTCGTCATTGTCTTACTCTATTCGGGGTTCGGGACGCGGATTATAGCCCCCATGCAGACTAGGGCCAAAACTATCCTGCGGCTTTTTATGCTTCCACCCCCTTAAGCGGGAGTGCGACGCCAATAAAAATCGGCCAGATCCTTTGTTAGATATATTTCCTCATATATTTGCCGCTGGATTTGCCTTTCGATCTCCTGCGCTCCGTAGCGCGAGTGGCACTGCGGCGTATTTCGCCTGCAAGCAGGCTCCTACAGTCAGAAACCTATTCCAATGTAGTGGTAGAAACTACTGACGGTAGACATGATGGATTGACCTACCCAGCCTCGACGCACGTGGGTTATGTTCGGAG
>OJDV01000049.1_pt1 | contig 92933 bp, 79 predicted proteins | sample 1592911 | NCBI WGS metagenome assembly OJDV01 (sample SAMN05416860, study PRJEB24817) | seawater metagenome | isolation source: Sea water | place: Canada:Atlantic | collected 2013-11
AGATTTCTGCCTGTCTCGTGGGCTCGGAGATGTGTATAAGAGACAGACCGTGGAGATTACCGCAAACTCATGCAGCATTTGGTTTCGTCCAAGCGCACCGAGCAGCTCAAGGACAAAGAACCTTTCCTGCCCCAGCAAGGGCCGGCGCGGGGCGTACCCGAAGCAACCCCGGGGCGTTTCTGTTTCCTTATCCACTACACCGAGGAAGAAGATGTGTTGCGTTCCGATCCGTCCTTCGCTGGGTTCAGCGAAGAGGAAAGGGCCAACTGGATGGAATGGGTCAAGCGTGTCGGTCCTGGCTTTGCCTGGCCGGTAAAAGGCGGGACCTCGCGGACTGGTGCCTCAGCGGAAGGTATGATCATGTCAGTGCCTCTGCTGCCCAAGGATATGATGGGTAAAAACCGGAAAGCCGCGCGCGAAATGATCAAATCTTCTGCGGGAATGGCCGCTGAATTTGGAGCAAGCCGTTTTGGCCTTGGTGCGTTCACATCCATTGTCACCAGTGGCGGCGCAGCCGTTGCGGGCCAAGGCGTGCCTGTCACGAGTGGCAACACACTCACAACAGTATCGGGTGTGACTGCGCTTACCCGTGCAGCGCGCCGTGTCGGGATGGATCCAGCCGATGCGCATATTGTGGTGGTTGGTGCGACAGGAGCGATCGGTCGCTTGGCTAGCTTGATGCTGTCAAGGCAGGCAAAACGCCTGACCTTGGTTGGCAACGGCGGAAATGTCCAAGCGCACAAGTTCTTGGACAAGGTTGCCGATGAGGTCGTACACGCCCTCGCTTCTGAGCAACCTACCCCCCGCTGCGGTGGTCTGAGCAAAACCGTGCGCAAGCTGATGGCCGGAAAAGACAAAGATGCCGTAAAAGGTGCGGCGAAAGACTTCGAACTGGCCTGCACGCGAAGAGGGCAAGATGCGCCAATTCAGGTAACAACAGACCTCAAAGCCGCTCTGGAGACTGCCGATATGGTTTTGGTCGCCACCAGCGCAGATGTCACATTCCTCGATCCAACCCAGCTTCGTCCGGGTACGGTTGTGTGCGATGTTGCGCGACCTGCAAACGTGGCCCATGCCGATTTGTCAGAAAACGGTGTGCTGGTGTTTGATGGTGGTCTGGTCAACCCACCCTTCCCTGTAAACCTTGGGCCCTTCCAAAACCTGCCCGAAAACCTGTGCTGGGGATGTCTCGGAGAGACAATGCTTCTGGCGCTGGAAGGAGAGACCGAGGATTACAGCATTGGTCGCGATCTGAGCCTTGCACAGGCGGATCGTATGTCTGAAATGGCGCGCCGACACGGGTTCGAACCTGCCGAGCCTCAGTGGTATGGTACCATGCTTGCGGATGATGATTTCAAGCGCGTTGCCGAAGCCTATGCGCGGCGCCAGAAAGAGGACGCACCTGCGAAGGCTGTCGAGATCAGTCTGGTTTCACACTGACAGTGTTTTACCTTGGCAGCAGACGGCCTTGTGCCCAACCTGAGACGAGCGGTTTTTGAAATAGATGCACCAGAGCGTTTCGCCTTTCGTGATATACCTCACAAAAAGGCGGAACGCATAAGGCGTTTATGGAAACCTGTCTGGGCTGATCCGTTCAGGAGGTCATTCCGTTTCAACCGGTGCCGTATCTTTTGCGAACCGCAGCTTGGGGGCACTCATGTCGCTGACATCAAGCACGTAATCTTTCGTTTCATCTTGCGGAACGTGGGTGACAAAGTCGGCAGTGCCATCATAGGCAGACACCCGATCCCATCCCAGCAGCTTGGTTCCGCTTTCGTCATAGCGTGCCGTATCAGCCCATGGGGCCGTCCAGAAAAGCATCGGGTCAAAATAGGCGCCACGCCCCTTTGCGTTATAATCAATTTTCGAGAGCCGTATCTGGCCATCTTCATCGCTTGCGTACTGGCGAAGCTGATGTTCGGGAAAATCGATCGAGATCATCGCGGGGGCGCTGTCATGGACACCGTTATTTGCGAAAACACCAATATCGACGCGCGACATGCTCCGTGGTTTACCCTGCGCTCCGAGCGGGTCGGGTTCCGTCCATGGATCGTGCCAGTTGATACGAATTCTTGCTGCGCGGTTGTCTGGCCCCTGCGGCTCAATCGACACCCGCTTCGGGTCTCCCCGCAACAGCCGCCATTCAAAGCTCAGCGGTTTGTCCGTAAGCGCTTTTGTATCCTCGGCGGTCACGACAAGTTCTTTTTCCCAAGCGAAGCTGCGCCATGTGCGCCCGATCGCAGCAGGCGTGTTTAAAAAGCGCTCATCCAGACCCGCAAGCCCCGCAGACGGCAGGAAATCCTCCTTGACGACTCGCAGTCGGACAAGTGGCGGGACATCTTCGGGGCGCAATTTGGATGCCTGCTCAACCATCCGGCCCGCCTGAACAAGCCGGCCTTGAAATACTGCGGGATGCGCATTGCCTGTCAGATACTCTTCGCGCGATGACACTGACTTTAGATTGCGGCGCAGGATCATCTGTACCGTTGGCGCAATCAGACCGTTTTCACGCAAAAACTCAAACGTGTCCGCAGGCAAGGCAGCAAGGGTCAAAGCAATCGCATTAAGAAAGACTTTGTCAGACCCCGACGATCCCTGACTGATGATCGTGTAAGGCCAGTTGATCGGAAAAAGGTCCGCATTATCGTGATCGCGATGCTCGGGATAAACATAGATGTGATTGTTTACATAGAGCATCGGCGTGACTTGCCGCCACGACGGATTTGTCATGGCAAGACGCGGCAGGCTGCGCGGCGCAGGCCCATTGGTGACCGCTGTCGAAGAATTCCCGAATACCACCGCGGGAAAGATAATCCGTCCGGCCAGTCCGGTATCCAGCTGATCGGACTGAAGCTCTGGGCCGTATTTAAGATTCGCAAGAGCGGGATAATCTGAAGGTTTGAGGCTGGAATGTCCCCGATCCCTGTTGTCATAGATGACCTGATTGAACCCGTTGATGGCATTTTTGCTCATCAAGAATCTAAGCAGACGCGCTCCGTCTTGCCTGTTCGCAGGTCCGATGATCGGCAGGTTGGCATCAGCTTCGGGAAAAGTAAGACCTGTCGCGGCCCAAGTGGCCTGACTGGTTTGCGTAAGTCCTTGTTTTAAAATTTTTATTTCCCCAGCACCGGCCGAAGGCCCAAGCCACGTAGCGACAAGTGTTAGGGCAAGTGTAGGACCGAATAAGGAGAGCCATTTACGCATGGCATCAGATTGGCAAACCCTGTGAGTGTTGTCCATGATCACAAGAATTTGTTTGACAATTTGGCAGAAATCACTCGTCATGGAATGAGATTGAAAGGGGATGTTATGAAAAAATTATCCATTTGCGCGGTCTTGCTGTCTACTGCTGGAGCTTTTGGCGCAAGCGCGGGCACAGTTGTTTTCGATCCAGGTCAAGCTGGTGCAGATACAATCACAGACTCGGGCTTTTCGAATTTCACGAGTTTGGATCTCAACCAAGATGGTGTAAATGACATCGAACTGGGCATTGGTGGATATTTCCGCGCTGGTGGTTTTGTAAACGCTCTCTCTGATCAATTTCGCTTTGTAGGTGGTCCTCCAAATGTCACTCCCCCGACCGTCACCGTAACAGACGCTGCGGGACGAGACGTTCTAATTGATGACCCCAATTCATTTGAGGCACCGTATCAAGAGGTGTACATCTCTTCGACCAATGGCATCGCTGATCTTTTCGATGCTGGCGATGTGGTTGGCGCAAATACTTTCGGTGACGATAGCGGGTTTCAAGACCTTTTTGATGCTGCCAGCGATAACGCGATCCCTAACGTAGGTGATGGCGGTTTCTTGGGCTTCCGCCTGGATATCGGCACGTCGATCTATAGACAACTGGACGGCTTTCTTCCGACAGGGTTCGCCAGTACCCCAGAGAGCTTTTACGCTTTTCTCGAAGTAGAACATGGTTCGATTATCTTTGGGCAAGCGGGCTTTAACAATGTTGCGGGTGCAGGTGCAATCATTCCGGGCGGGCCTACCACACCGATCCCGTTGCCGGCTGGTCTCCCGCTTTTGCTTGCGGGTCTTGGCGCCTTTGCTTTCGTGAAGCGGCGTAAATCCTGAATAGCCACACCTGACTTGAAGTTAAGCCGCCCATCTTGTGGGCGGCTTTTGCTTTGCAAATCATCATAGTATCGACTGTACATCCAAGATTTAGGCTCCATGACCAAAGCAACCAGCATCTTCATCACCAACAACGGCCTCTCGGATCACATCGGAGTGGCGCAGGTTTTGCCTTATCTTCAGGGCCTCGCGCGGAACGGGCACGACATCACGGTGATTTCGGTTGAGGATCCGGCGAAGTGGGCGGTCACCCCCCCTGCCTCGCTCTCGGCTGAAAATGACCCGTCCTGTGCAGGCACATTACGGTTTTCTCCGGTGTTTCGTCGCGCAGGGATGGTAGGTCGGGCGCAACGGTTTTTCGTGCCCATGCAAATGCTCAAACGGCTGCGGCAGGAAATGAAGAAACGCGCGACCGATCTGATCCACTGCCGCAGCTACATGCCGCTGGGTCCCAGCCTCACTGCGGCCAAGGAGCATGGCGCCGCCTTGATGTGCGATGTGCGCGGGTTCTGGATTGACCAGAGAATTGAGGGAGACGCGTGGTCGAAGAGTAACCTGCTGGACCGCGCCAAAATCGCCCACTTCCGCAAGCTTGAGGCCCGCGCCTATGCTGAGGCCGCGCAGATCGTGACTCTCACTGAGGATGCCAAAGACGTTATTGCGGCTGCGCCAAGCTATGGTGGTTGCCCGATCACGGTGGTGCCCTGTTCGGTGGATCAAGAGGCATTTGATATTTCACCTCAGGCCCGGACGCAGGTCCGCTCAAGCCTAGGTATTCCGGATGATGCGCTGGTGGTATGTTATCTGGGGTCCAGTAGTGGTGTTTACCGGATGGACATTGTGAATCGCGTCTTTGAGGCAGCCCGTCAGCTTGTCCCGCAGGCCAGACTACTGCTGATGGGTAATCATCAGAGTGCCGAGCACGTCCGCACTGCAGCCTCACACGGGGTGACACTGGAGGAGGACGAGGTGATCACCTGCCGCGTTCCCCATGCGGAGGTGCCGAACTACCTCAATGCGGCGGATATCGGACTGTCCTTTCAAGTCTCCACCCCGTCGAGTCTGGGTGTGTCTGCCACCAAGGTAGGCGAGTACATGGCCTGCGGCCTCCCTGTGGCCTCTAACCATGGCGTGGGTGACATCGAGAGGATTGTGCAGGATGGTCAATATGGTGCCGTGCTGCAGAATGACAGTCAGGATGAGGTAAACCGCGTGGCGCGCGTGCTGGTCGATCTGGCGCAAGCTGGCAGGCGCGTGGACATCAAGGAGCAGGGGCGCAAGCACTATTCATTGACCGAGGCCGTTGCACGGTATGACAGTGTTTATCGGGCTGTCGCTAAAAACCGGTAACGGATTGCGCCTGACAGACTCAGGACCATCATCTCTTGGACGTGGAAACGCTTTGAGCCAAGTCAAGCATGGTCATCGCTTGCATCCCGTGACTGTCACGCAGGGAAACGAAGTGGCGCAAAATAGCGCGCAGGTTTTCCATATTGGCCTCGGTCGCGCGCCCGAAATTATGCGGATGCCACCAGAGGTGATAGTTCTTTCCTTGCCGCGCGGCCCTGGTCATCTCGCCTTTTATCCTGCGCCGTTGCGCCTTGGCCATCAGGGAGGACGTTGAACGCAGCGGACGCAAGAACCGTGATGCAGGTGTGTTGACGAGGTCCGAGGTCACATCATGCGCAGGCGTTGCCAGCGTCGATGTCAGGGGCACAGCACTATCCAGAAGCCGAAGGGCCCGCCAATGGCGGCGTTCATCCGCGCGCGCGCGGGGTTGATAGAATGCCACTTCGGGGGTGCCGCGAAACACGGTGATACCTGCCTGTCGCGCAGCAATCAGATGGCCTTCGCTTTGCTGATTGCGTGGCAAAACAAGGCTTTGCGTTGTGATACCCTTGGACTGCGCAATGCTCTGTGCCGCGGCCATATCGGCAGCGAACGCCTCTGTCGTGGCCCCCTCTTCGAGACAATAGAAATGGGAAAAGCTGTGCGACCCGATCTCCTGTCCGGGAGTGTCCTCGATCTGACGGATCAAAGACAGACCGTAGTGCAGCGGGTCATCTGCCTCCCCCTGCCCGACCCTGTTCAGCACATCGTCATAAGGTGAGAAGTGAGGATTGGCATAGTCTGGCCGTGTCGCGGGCAATTGGCTGAGCAGCTCCTCGCGGGTTTCGGCGAAGAGAAATCCGACCGTGGCCCAGGTGGCGGCCACGCCGTGGTCTTCGAACGCCTGAAGCATCTGAGGTATGGCGCGACGTCCTCCGAGGATCGCATCCGCGTAAGCGTCTTCGTTCGGATTGTCGCGAATGCCCCAGCGCAGCTCAAAATCCAGAGAAATTGTGAAACTGGATGTCACTTTGAACCCGCTTTTTTGAACAAGCGCCGCATGAATTTGCGGGCAAGGCCCAATGGCTCCACGAGCGCGGGCCATGGATCGGACGGCTCGTATACCGCCCAAAGTCTTTTCCGCACCGGGCCTGCGTCGTTCATCCGGGGTTTGGGGAAGACGGGGTGCGGTTTGAAGGCATATCCGGCTTGTGTCACCTTGTCTTTGATCCAGTAACGCCATCGTACGCCAGGCTGCTGGGCACATCCCAGCGGGGTGCCGTCAGGGTCTACTACATCAAGATAGGATTGCTGGACGACAGGGCATCCCGCCGCTTCGGATACCGAGAACCACAGCGATGTACGTGGGTTAATTTCGATGAAGTAGAGCTCACCAGTGCCGGCGTGTTTTTTCATCTCAGCCCCGAATATCCCCTGATAATTGATCGATCGGAGGAAGGTCAAAGCCATCTCGGCGGCGTCCGGTTCTTCACTGCTTTGCACAACCGAAGCCGAGCCGATCCCGCGAGGGTACTGGCGCAGCTTGCGACAGGTAAAAAGGGAACTTGCCTCCCCTCCTGCCCTGAGGGTTCCGCAAACAAGGCGGATTTCGCTTTCCGGTCCCGGGATAAATTCTTGCGCGACCAGTTCACCTGGAAAAGACGAAATCCGAGGCCACAGCGCTGTCAATTCGGCGTCATCATTGATCACCCAACCTTTTGTGCCCCGCATCATCGCTTTGTGTTCATGCATGCGGGAGGGCTTGAGCAGGATAGGCAGGTTGATTTCGCTCAGCACTTCGCGCGGTGCGCCAGGCGCAAGCGTCAGGGTGCGCGGGTACTTCAGCCCGAGTTTATCGCATTTTTCGTAAAACGCAGATTTCGTCAGCAAGAGATCGGCTGCACCTGAGTGATAGCTGTTCTGGATTAGAAAGTCTGGCCGCGAAGTCGAACCGATGAGTTCAATATATTCGTCCGAAGAGGGCATCAGGACCGCGGATTGCCCGACCAGCACCTGACGCAACCGTTCAAAGACGTCAAAAGATCCGTCGTCCACAATGCTCTGCGACAGGACAGAAGACGAGAACCCTACCTCCCCCGGCCGGCCGACGCCGATCACACTCACGCCGAGGCGTTTCAAAGTGCGCGCGATATGCAGGCCAGTGGGCGAAAGGCCCATCACGACTGCAGTGGGGCGATCAGGAGCAGTCATTATTCACCAGTGCTGTCACAGCATCATGAATTTTGGCCGCCTGACCGTCGATGGAAAACCGGTTTATGACATCTTGCAGCGCAGCCTCGGCCATACACTGGCGTTTATCTGGTGACTGGATAAGGTTGGTGAGCCCATCGGCCCATGCGTGCTGCTTGTCGATCAAAAGACCTGTGCGCCCGTGATCAACAAGTTGCAGATTATAGCCCATGGCCGAGACGACCGGCACAACGCTGGCGGCCATATATGTGCGCGCCTTGCCACCGGATTTTCCCAATGACCATTTTTCATCCGGCAAAGGCATCAGACCGATGTCAAATTCATGGAGCGATTTCTTCTCTGTCTCAAAAGACCAATCGCGTGTTTCCCAAGGGACACCCTCCATCTTGAAGTCGCCACCGCCCACCATGACCCATTTCACGAGCGGATTTGCCTTGGCCACCTCGCGCAGCTGATCGGAAATCAGATGCAGGTATTTGGAGGTTGAGGGCGAGCCCAACCAACCAATCGTCACCTGCTCGTCACCGTAGGTTTTTGGTAAGTAGCGATTGGTGTCTTCGGCCACTTCTACCGTGATCGCCTGCCCGCCTAGAGAAATTGCCTGATCCCGAAGCCAGTCATTGCCCGCGATTGTCAGATCCGCCATGCGAATGATATCGGCGATTTTTTGCGGTGAGCGAAAGAAAGATGCGATCCGGTTGTAGCGGCTGGCCTTCTTGATGAACAGGGCATCATCGTAATCGAAGATGAGCCGCATTCCCCTGCGCTTCATCAGCCGTTCGATCATCGGCGGGCCGAAAGGCAAAAGCTCGCGCTGCAAGTAGAGCGCATCGGCATCCCGGTGCCGCCACACAAAGGCCAGTCTACGCGCAATGGCCTTGGCGGTCATCCAGATCTTGCCGACCTGACTCCCGCGCGACATGCTCAATTGATAGAGCGACTCGTCCATGAAGCTTTGCACGGCAACGTCTGTTCCGAGTTCGCTGTACCGGTCCAGATACTGATAAACGCGGTAACGGCTGGAGGCACCCTGCTTTGGGTATTTCGTTAAAAACAGGATCTTCAAAACTTCGTTCCCGGAATGAGCATTGCATCGTTGGGTGCGCAACATATTACATGTTTGGACTACGCTTCTGATTCTGCAACGCGAATCGTGGTTTTTTACGTCTGAAAAGTGGTGATTTACCGACATATACGGGCCCGAAAGCGGCTTTAACAGGCACATCTCCCCTTGTTCCATGTCGATGAGATACACGCCAAATATCTGCCGTATGGCCGGAAGAGCAGGTTGATCTGGTCATATGCAGCCCGGCTCTCTGAGCCTGCCGGTCGGATTTGAATTTGCCGAAGTTCGGCTCTCGATTGGGTGTCGGCCGGCGCGACGCTTCGATCGCGTTGTTCAATCCCTGTGCGCACGATGGTCAGCCTTCGGGACCAGTGTTTTGATCGGACTCATATAGCTGCGCAATTTATCGGTGATGACGACCCTAGGCTCAGCAAACCTAGTAACCAGTCTTCTGAAAAATTGCTTCGCAGCCTCGGCACTACGGCGTGTTTGCACGAGAATATCAAGAACGTCTCCGTTGGCGCCGATCGCACGCCACAGCCAATACTTCTCGCCACGGTTCGTGATAACTACTTCGTTCAGGTGCCACGTGTCGTTCGGCCGCGGATGCAATTTGCAAAGTGTTGACCAAAGCGATTGACCCACAGTCTTATCGCTTCTCGGCTGACAATCACTCCCCGCGCTGCCAACAGGTCTTCAACATCAGCCGCGCTCAGAGCTAACCGATGGTACGCCCGGACCGCGTACGCAGCAATCTCACGAGGATAACGGAAGCCCTTCAGGCGTGGCATATCAAGCAGAACATTCATCGCGCCAATATGCTTTTAACAAACCCTGCCAACAACTTGGCAATGCGGAATTTCGAAATGAGGGCAGGAGAAGTTTCGGCAAAACAATTGAGGTTTCATAGATGACGCTGCTCCATTCCGATCCGTCTGTGGCCGGGTTCTCACGTTATCTCCTTGCAATTGCAGGAGGGTAATTTCATTGTTCTGCCCAAGAGCGCATGGCGCGATGTTACCGCATGCAGCGCCGCAGCTCGGACATATAAAAAGCGGGGCGGGAAAATCTGCCTCAACTAGTTCTCGGGAGGAACATATGACCATGAAGAAAACCATTACGCGCCTTTTGGGCGGTGCCGCCGCCGCCGCAGTGCTGAGCACGGGCGCATCCGCACAAGAAATCACACTGAAACTGCACCAGTTTTTGCCAGCGCAAGCGAACGTGCCAAAGCTGATCCTTGATGTCTGGGCGGACCGCATCGAAGCGAAATCCGAAGGCCGCATCAAGATTGACCGTTTTCCCTCGATGCAATTGGGCGGCACACCTCCCGGTTTGATGGATCAGGCGATTGATGGCGTTGCCGATATTGTCTGGACGGTTGTCGGCTATACGCCAGGTCGTTTTCCTTCCACCGAAGTGTTCGAGCTGCCGTTTATGGTCGAAGATGCGCGTGCGGCCTCATGTGCCTATTGGAAGATGTTTGACGAAGGCATGAAAGACGACGAGTTCGCCAGCGTCAAAATCCTTGGCACTTGGGTCCACGGTCCGGGCATGTTGCATACGGCTGATCCGGTCGAGACGCCTGCCGATCTGCAAGGCATGAAAATTCGTGGCGGCTCGCGCCTCGTGAATGAGCTTCTGACACTGACGGGCGCCACGCCTGTAGGGATGCCCGTGCCAGCCATTCCAGAGAGCCTGTCCAAAGGTGTGATCGACGGGACCACAATCCCGTGGGAAGTTACCGGCGCTTTGAAGATCCCAGAGTTGGTCGAGAACCACACCGAATTCGAAGGCCCCGCCCTTTATAACCTCGGGTTTGTACTGGCGATGAACAAGGATGTTTATGCAGGGCTGCCTGATGATCTGAAGACCGTGATGGACGAAAACTCCGGCCTAGATTTCTCGATCTTTGCGGGCGGTGTTCAATCTGATTCCGACGGTCCGGCCCGTGAGCTGGCCGTTGATATGGGCAACAACATCATTACCGTCTCCGACACCTCCGAATGGCAAGCTGTGGTGAACCCTATCTACGAATCCTGGGTGGCTGACATGGCGTCCAAGGATATGGACGGCCAAGCGCTTATCGACCGTGCACAATCGCTGATGAGCGGTGAGTGCAAAGGCGCCAAATCAGAGATGTAATCAAGGCGCGCTGCGGTCTGGTATGGACCGCGGCGTACCCTACTAGGGACGTTCGGTATGCAGGGCTTTATGGAAAAGCTGTCACGGCTGTTTGCGCTTTTGGGCGGAATTGTTCTGACAGTTCTCATTGTCATTGTGTGCCTTTCGGTTCTGGGCCGCTCGCTGAATTCAGTGCTCAACGGAGATATGATGCAGCAGGCGCTGCCTGATCTGGCGAACTACCTGTTGGCGTTGGGGATTGGCCCGATCAATGGTGATTTCGAGCTGGTCGAGGCGGGCATGGCCTTTGCCATATTCGCCTTCCTGCCGATATGTCACCTTAACGGGGCGCATGCCTCCGTAGACATCTTCACCCAACATCTGCGCCTGCGCATGAACCGCTTTTTGCGCATGATGATCGAGTTTGTCTTTGCCGCCGTCCTGATCATCATCGCCTATCAGCTGTTTCAGGGCATGCTAAGCAAACTGAATTCGGGCCAGACCAGCTTCCTTATTCAGTTCCCCGTTTGGTGGGGCTACGCACTTAGTGTGACAGGCGCCATCGTAGCGGCAATTGTCGGAGTTTATATTGCAGGCCTCCGTGTGCTGGAATTTAGTGCCAACCGCGACATTCTGCCCGTCGAGATGGGAGCAGACCATTGAGCGACATCATGATCGGGCTGCTGTCGTTCCCCGCGCTGTTAATTCTGATTTTCCTGCGGGTCCCTATCGGGCTTGCGATGTTTGTCGCTGGTCTGGTCGGCATGATCATCGTGACGGGCGATGCCACCTTGCCGTTTGCGCGGCTCAAGGCGGAGACATATTCCACCTTTTCCAACTATTCGCTCTCTATCGTGCCGATGTTTTTGTTGATGGGCCACTTCGCGACCCTTGGCGGGATGTCTCAGGCATTGTTTCATGCAGCGTCCAGCTTTCTTGGTCACCGTAGGGGCGGTGTTGCGATGGCGTCTGTCGGGGCTTGCGCAGGGTTCGGCGCGATCTGTGGCTCGTCGCTTGCTACTGCCGCCACGATGAGCCGCGTCGCCTTGCCTGAACTCAAACGCTATGGATATGCGGGCGGGTTCTCCACCGCGACGCTGGCGGCGGGCGGCACGCTTGGCATCCTCATTCCACCCTCGGTTGTGTTGGTCATCTACGCCATCCTGACCGAGCAAAACATCGCAAAGCTGTTCCTCGCCGCTTTCATTCCCGGCATCCTTGCCGCAGCAGGATATATGATTGCGATCTCTGTCTATGTGCGCCTGAACCCCGGCTCGGCAGGCACCCGTCCGCGCGAACCCTACTCGGAACGGATGCGCGCCCTGATTGCGGTGTGGCCTGTATTACTAGTCTTTATCTCCGTTGTAGGCGGCATCTATCTGGGATGGTTCACGCCCACGGAAGGAGCCGCCGTCGGTGCCTTTGGCACAGGTTTGATCGCATGGCTCGCGGGTGGTCTGAACCGCGCCACGATGGCTGAGAGCTTTTATGTAACAGCACGCGCCACCGCGATGATCTTTTTCATTGTGCTGGGTGCTGCATTCTACAATGGATTTCTGGCCCTTACGCAATTGCCACAAGAGGCGGCTTCATGGGTGGGCGACAGCGGCTACAGCCCATGGGTGATCCTGATTGTGATCCTGTGTTTCTATCTGCTTCTAGGGTGTCTGATGGACAGCCTATCGATGATCCTGCTGACCATTCCGATCTTCTGGCCCGTCATTCAGGAGCTGGACTTTGCCCTCGTCAGCATGGTGGAGCTCCAAACAGCGCGGCTTGATACACTGTTGGCAAGCGGAGCGGAATTGCCGGCTGTGTTGCTGGCCGATGCCCAAACGATGTTGGCGAACGGTCAGGAACTCTCGCGGGAGATCACACGAGAGCTGGGCCTGCGCGGGGTCTCTGACGGCGTGTTGAACCGCATCAATATCGAGCGCACAGCAATATGGTTCGGTATTCTGGTGCTGATCGTGGTCGAGGTTGGCCTGATCACACCGCCCGTTGGCATGAACCTGTTTGTCATCAACGCAATGGACCGCGAAACCCCCATGGTCGAAACGTATAAGGCGATCTTGTACTTTGTGGCGTCTGATCTGGTGCGTGTTGTGATCCTTGTGGCGTTTCCAGTCATCACCCTGATGCTCCTCCCGATTTAGGGGTTGAGCAACAGAGCGAGTATCGCGCGACGAAATAAGGTTGGGCGGAGCACTTCCGAGCGGCTTTTGCCCTATGTAACGGCGCGCCGTTCATTGAATTCGGGGCGCTTCCATTCCTCGGTTTGCATCACCTCACGGATGTGATGCACAGCATCCCACATATCGACATAGCGCACGTAAGGTGCGGCAAAGCCAAAGCGCAGAATGTCGGGCGCACGGAAATCACCAACGACGCCGCGTGCGATAACTGCCTGCATGATGGCATAACCATGCTCATGCGTGAGGGACACTTGGGAGCCGCGCCCTTCTGCCTCCTTGGGACTGGCCAGCTCGAAACCCATGCCGCCGAGCTCTTGCTCGACCAGTGCGATAAACAAATCCCCTAGCGCCATGTTCTTTTGGCGCAGCACATTCATGTCGACGTCGTCGAACACCTTCAGCGCGGCCTCCAGCACCAGTGTGGCAAGCTGGGACGCGGTGCCCGTGAGCATTTGCTCGATGCTGGCGTGGGGCTTGTACTCTTGGGTAAAGGCGAAGGGTTCGGCGTGGCCGTGCCAACCCACCAACGGCTGGTGCATCGTCTCGAAGTGGCGGCGCGCGACAAAGACAAACGCGGGCGCACCTGGGCCGCCATTGAGGTATTTATACCCACAGCCAACCGCAAAATCCGCGTTACACCCGTTCAGTTGGACGGGGTAGGTACCCGCTGAGTGGGCCAGATCCCAGATTACAAGCCCGCCCAAATCCTGTGCGCGCTTGGTGATACCCTCCATGTCGTAAACACGACCTGATTTATAGTGGATGTGGGTCAGCTGCACGAGAGCGAGGTTTTCGCCCGCCTCGTCAATCGCCTGCTCGACTTCTTCGGGCAGTACACAACGCAGCTCGCAGCCCATCATCTTGGCGACTTCGGCGTTGATGTAGACGTCCGTGGGAAAATTGCCGATTTCGGAGACGATGATCTTGCGATCCTTGCGCATGCGCAGCGCACCCACCAGCAGCTTATAGAGGTTCACAGAAATGGAATCGCAGACGATCACCTCATCCTCATCCGCACCGATCAGGCGGGAAATCGCGGCACCTGCGCGTTGCGGGGCTGGATACCAATCGGCATCATTCCAGCTCCGGATGAGGCCTTGTGCCCACTCCTCTTTGACTGCTTTCTCCAACCGCTCCATCACGCCGTGGGGCAGCGGACCGAGGGAGTTGCCATCAAGATAAATATCGCTTTCGGGCAAGACAAAGCGATCCCGCAGATGTGCGATAGGGTCATTCGCGTCCATCTTTTCAGTATGGGCGCGGGTGATTTGGTCTGATGATGGGTTCACTGGGTTCATTCCTGATGCAGGTTCAATTTCGGATATGGGGCTTTCTAGCGTGATGGCCGAGGGATTGCCAATTTTGGCCGCACTGATCACAGGGTGACCACTGCACCCCGCGCGTCGAGTTTGCTGATTATGCTCATCGCGGCAAGCGCCGAGCTGCGCGGATTATCGGGCAGGGAGTGTCCGCTGATCTGGAAGGTGAATGATCCAAAGTCGCCCGATGCCTCAATCTCGTGAATATTGGCACCAACATCTGCATCTGCGATGAGGCGCACGGTTGTTTTATCAAAACCAACACCCGCAAGCGCCACAGCGGCAGCAACGTTTGCATTCTTGGGATATGCGAGGGCGGCTTCACGTGCGGTCCCTTCAAAATGGGTGTGTGCACCCGTCCTGAGCGCCGCGAGGTCTATCTTCTGTTCGGCTGGTGAGCCGATCCATCCTGTCGGCGGCTTGCGGCCAACGTATGTGACATGGTGCAACTGGCCAACACGGGCAGCTTGTAGACAATCCAGCGCTCCAATAGCGCCGCTGGCAAGGTGCAGCTTTGCGTTGCCTTTACGCGCGGCGGCTTGAAGGTTTTGGAAAACACTTTCGTCTGCCAGCGCGCCAAGAGAGACAGTGAGCAAATCAGTTCCACGCGCCAAAAGTGCGGGACCATGGGCCGCAAGGGCCGCATGCCCAGCACAATCGATCACCATGTCCAGACCATCAGGAAGCTCCGCGACCGATCCCACAAAGAGGCGCGGGTTATCCGCAACGCGTGACGGCCGCACCAGAATGGCCTCAACGCTATGAGGGCGCTGCGCGAGGGCGCGCTGCACATAGCTTGCGATCGCCCCGTTGCCGATCAAACCTATTCTCATCGCGCTTTCCTTTCGTGCCTCGGGCCTGAACGCATTCTGACAGGCAGTGATGTAGCAAATTCTGAAATCAGGTTCTGGCGCTATTGCGGCCGCGGTGCCCATAAGGCGTCTCGTTATACCGCGCTTTGAAATGACGCGAAAAGACATTGTCGGAGTTGAACCCTGCAGCCATGGCAACTTCCATCACACTCATGTTCGTCTCCATCAGCAATGTCCTTGCCCGATCCAGACGGATGTTGCGATACGTTTGGGCAGGGGCCTCTCCCAGAAGTTGCTTAAACTGGCGCTCAATCTGGCGGCGCGAGATGCCAGCATGTTTGGCCAATTCGTCAAGCGTGAGAGGCGCCTCTATATTATCATACATCGCACGCAGCACCGCCAGAACGCGCGGGTTGCGAGAGCTGATGGCCTTTGCAATGGATGACCTTTGCTCATTTCGGATCGAAATGTCAGATCCGTTCAGGCACATATCGGACACCGCAATGGCAAAATCTTTGCCGTAGTCCTCAGCGATAAGCGAGATCATCATTTCGGTTGCCGCAGTGCCACCCCCGCAAGTCAGGAGATCACCATCCCGTTCGAACCGTTGTGGGGTAGGGGAAAGTTTCGGGAATGCCTCGTGAAAGCCGGGTTGGTTCTCCCAATGCAGGGTGAACCTCTTGCCAGCTAAAAGACCTGCGCGCGCAAGGGTCGCAGCACCTGTGCAAATGCCGCCGACTTTGCCACCAAATCGCGCGTGGCGACGCACGCTCCCGAGGGCCGCGTCTGACGCTGCGTTGGTGCCATTGTTCCCCGAGCAGACAAAAAGATAGGTGTCTGGCTTCAACGCTTCCAAGCTGGCATGTACGCCGATATCGATGCCAGAAGAGGATGAAACAGGCGCGCCGCCCTCCGAATAAACCATCCACCCGTAGAGCGGTTTCTGCGCCAACTGGTTCGCAATGCGCAATGGATCAAGAGCTGCGCTAAAGGCCAGCAAGGTGAAGTGCGGCAGGAGTAGAAATCCAAACCACCGTGTTTCTTTTGCGTCTTTCACAGGATAGCTGAATGCACCCGCAGGGACGAGGTCAGGTCTTGCAGGTGACTTTTCGACACTGCTTCCCAAATTTCACCTCTTAGTTAGCCGTATCCAGCAACATCGGAAACCAATCGGTGCGCAAACGCTGGCCTGCGGTCATGTCGTGACCGGGGAAGGGAGGCGATGTCGGGCCGGGGCGCTCGACATATCGGGCATCATCACCCAGCAGACGCAGGGAAAAGGCACGCCGCCGTGTCCCAGCTTCATTTCCACGCGCGCCGTGCAGTGTTTTGTAGTTGAAAGCCACCGCGTCACCCGGCTCCATATCATATTCACGAATGTCCATGCCTTCGGCGTCTGGGTCAGGCACGGGCATGTAATCATCGTCATTGGGGTAAAAGCTTGTCTCGGCCAGCCAGCGTGTTGGCAACACTTCCTTTTCCCAAAGGTGTGAGCCCGCAACGCAGCGCAGTGATGCATTTCGGACGGGGTCAAGCGGTGACCAGAAGCTGACCGTTTGCTGGCCTTCGACGAAATAATAGGGGCTGTCCTGATGCCATGGTGTCGGCTTGGAGGTGCCCGGCTCTTTGACCAGAACATGGTCGTGGAACATCTGCACGGATTTCGATTGCATCAGTTCAGCCGCGACTGCGGCAGCGGGGGACGCGATGATCGCTTCCGCGAATTCAGGGATTCGGGTCCAGTTGCAGTAGTCATCAAAGAACCGCCCGCGTTCCCCTTCCTTCAGGTTTTCGGCAGCATAGGGTCCTGGCTCGTTCATATTGCGCTCCACGCCTGCGCGCAGCTGTTCGACCTGATCTTTGAAAAGACCTTTTACAAGGACAACGCCGTCACGTTGGTAAGCGTCAATGTGATCTTGGGTCAGAAGGGGATGTGTCATCTATGCTACCTCTCGTCGGTCTATTCGGCCATCTGGCGATCGACTTGCTGCTCTTCGTTAATCATCGCTTGAAGCTGTCGGCGAAAGCGCAACTGCCCGCCGTCAATGGGCAAGTCGATATGTGGCGAGGTCTTGTTTGCCATGCCTTTCTGCACTTCGTTGAGCACAGCACGGTCCTCTTCAAAGGCGTGTTGCACATCCTCGGACATCATCTGGGACAGGGCTTCATCCTCGGGGCGAATATTGCGCAACTGGAACCAGTAATAGCGTGTCTGCCCCTCGTTTGTGGGCGTCATAAAGTTGTAGCTGTCCATGATGAACGTGTTCTCGTGCAACGGCCCGTCAGGCCCGCCTGTGCCCGCAGGGGTGAAGACGGCCCTGATCAGCGCATGTGAAGGGTAGCGGACCTCGTAATGTTGGAGGCGGTCACAATTGCCTTCGAATTCGACGACTTTCTTATAGAAAGGCGCAGGTTCGTGATCCATCATCCAGCGGTGCACGATCACACCATCATCCGTCTTTTTGACGCGAAGCGGAGTATCCTTGGTGGCAGCAGCGGCAAAGCTGCTTTGATGCACCCACGCCACGTGCGTTGGGTCCAGCAGGTTGTCGCACATCAACAGGTAGTTACAGTCCAGCTCCATCGCCGCACCGCGATTGATACCCCATGCGGGATTGTCGTAGTTCTCGATCTCGAAGATGTCGGATGGATCGGCCAGAGCAGGATTGCCCATCCAGATCCAGACAAGCCCGTATTTCTCATGCAGCGGGTAGGCATGGACCCGCGCCTCTGAGGGGATACCCCCCGCACCGGGTGCCCAGACGCAACGGCCCACGCAATCGAAGGTCAGCCCGTGATAGCCACACTCGACGGTGTCGCCCTTTATGCGGCCTTTGGACAGCGGCAGTTTGCGGTGCGGACAAGCATCCTCCAACCCTACCAACTCTCCTGCCTGCGTGCGGAAAACGCAGATATTCTCGCCGAGGACCGTAATCTGTTGCAGATCGCGGGTTATCTCGTCACCCCAGGCAGCAACGTACCAAGCATTCTTCAAAAACATCTTTGTTTTCCGTTCATTTACGACGCAAGACCTCGTGCAAGTTCAAACTCTTTCAGCGAGCTCTGTCCAGAGTATCCTCTTACCCTGCAACAGCAGGGCGCAGAATGCCAGTTGCGGAATACGTCCCACAGCGCGGGCTCGCCGCTTTCCTTTGCAGTTCCAGGTGATGTCCGCTGCTCCAACATTCATCGTGTGAAGTCAAAAACAGCTATGAACCTTTGAAGGCAGGTGCTCGGCGCTCCAGAAGGGCATTAACTGCTTCTTGCTGGTCTTCTGTATTCTGCACAATGGCCTGAAAGCTGCCCGCGAGATCGAGGGCTGTCTCGAGTGGCACCTCTGCGGATTGGCGAATGAGGCGCTTATTGAGGCGGATGCTCTTGGGCGGGAAGGCGGTGATTTGCTCGGCCAACTCCCATGCCTTTTTCAGCAATGTGTCAGGCTCCACCACATGGGTCACAAGCCCCCAGTCGCGCGCCTGATCCGCGTCCAGCACACAACAGGTGAGCGCCATTTCCATCGCCTTTGCCTTGCCCACAACGCGGGGCAGATACCACGCGCCCCCATCGCCCGAAATCAGGCCTACGCGCAGGAAGCTCTCCGAGAAGGTCGCGGCAGTGGAGGCCACACGAATATCGCAAAACGTGGCCAGATCCATGCCAGCGCCCACCGCATGCCCGTTCACAGCGGCGATGGCTGGCACGTCAAGCTGGTGGAACATGCGCGGCAGTTGCTGGATGGTGTTGCGGTAGCCTTCTTGCATCTCGATGGGGGTGCCTGCGAACATCGGGTGCGTGCCGTCGCGCATTTCCTTGACGTTGCCGCCCGAACTGAAAGATTTGCCATTGGCTGTCAGGATAATGCAGCCAAGCGAAGCATCGCCATTCGCCCCCGCCAGAAAATCTAGCAACCCGTCGATCACATCGGCGGACAGCGCATTGCGGCTGTCGGGGCGGTTAAGAGTGACCAATGCAATTGGCCCTTTGCGTTCGATCAAGACTGCGTCACTCATGCGGTATCCTTTTTCGTGTCTGCTATATATGTCCAGAACCTGCACGGTGCAGCGCAGGCGGCATCGCACGATTATTCTGTGAGGTAATGCGATTCATACTCCTCGGTAAAGCAACCGCGCCCCCGACACCATGAACCTATGATCCCACCACATATTAATAATTAACCTTATCGATCGAAAACGCACAGCATCGTCATTCCTTCTTGCATGGCGTCGCCATCGACTTTGCATACCAGATTACCGCCCCGACAATCACGCCCCAGAATGCGCCACTTACGCCGAACAAGGTCATCCCGCTGGCTGCGATGAGAAACGTCAGCGCGGGCGCTTCCAATTGGTCCGCATCACTGAACGCCCCCGAAATTGCTCCCACCAAAGCCGGAACCAAAGCAAGGCCAGCAACGGCGGTGATCAGCTCGATTGGGGCCAAACTGACCAGAGATGTAACCAAAGCGGCAGCGAATGCCAGCACGACATAGACGATGCCCGATGTGATTGCCGCCCAATAGCGCACGGATGGATCGCGACCTGCATCCTCTCCTGCCATCATAGCCGCAGTAATTGCGGACATGTTCACGGGCACGGATCCGAACGGCGCAATCGCGAGACTGACAAGCCCCGTCTGGCGCAGCAGTGGCTGGCGCTCAACCGGATAGTTATTGAGCTCCAGCACAGCAAATCCGGGAATGTTCTGCCCCGCCATTGTGACCAGATACAGTGGCAGCGCGATGGAGAAGAAAGCTTGCGCAGTGAAGACGGGTGCGACTGGCGCAAATTTTGGCAGCCACGAGGCATCCGCCCCTGTGCCGCCCGCCGACGGATCAATGGCAAAATACAGAACCACCAGAAAAGCGATTACTGCAAAAGGCATCGCAGCAAGCCTTCGCCACATCAGTCCGACAAGCCATGCTGCCAGAACGGGCGCGACCAGCAGCGGGATCTCACCCAATGCCAGTGCGGGCGCAAAACAGAGCTTGAGCAGAACGCCAGCCAGCAGCGCGTTGGCAATCGGTTTGGGAATCGCAGCGACGACCCTGCCGATGTGTGGCACAAAACCTGTCAGAACAATTAGTCCAGCGCAGCAGATCATGGCCCCGACCGCTTCGCCGAAACCTCCGGGCAAAACTGCCGTGGCGGCCAGAAATGCAGCGCCCGGTGTGGACCATGCGACAGCCGCAGGGATACGCAGCAGCGCCGGCAGCCAAATGCTGCAAACGCCCATGCCCAGCGTAGCAAAGAACAAGCCCGTCGACGCCTGTGCTTCGGACGCACCCATTGCTTTCATCCCCGCCAGTACAATCGCAAACGACGCGGAATAGCCGACAAATGCGGCCAGCAGTCCCATAGATACAGCAGGAAGCGATATTTCACGGATCATGGTTAGAAGCCTCTTTCAGAACGCGAGTGCGTCGTGGATGGTCGTCCAGCACCCTTTACAGCGGTATCCATATTTCAACTTGCTCTGATGGGCTATCGCTCAGGCCAAAGTCTCAAGCGCCCGATCAATTTCGGTGAACTCATCCCATTTCTCGGGATGCCCGAAGTGCTTTCGCAGAGCTGCTACTTGCGCACCTAACACTGCACGGGAGCGCTCTGCCGGCTCGACTGCCACAGGATGCGCACGGGCCGCGACAATGCGGTCATACATGAGCTTCAGTCGGACGTGGCGCCAACCGATCCGGTGGCTATAGCGCGGCGGCGCAGGCCAACCGTCTGGGCAATCAACCAACAGCGTCTCCATCTGCGCCTGAACATCCCTTCCCTGCGCCCAGTGACATTCGATCAGACGCATGCGGTTCCAATCTGTGTTCACTCCCTGTGCAATCTGATGATGTAGAAACGGTTCAATCGCGCTGTGGTGACCGGTGTGATATACTTCGGCATCCACATCCGCCGCCACTAAGGCAATCTCGATCACCGCTGACATCATCTCTCGCAGAAAGCCTGCTTGCTCGATCGGGAAGAGCGTGATGATTTCGGGAATAACCTCGCTAAAGAACAGCGCTTTTTTGTTGGTGTCATTCATCACACCGTGCAGCAGCCGCAACCCGTCATAACGCATGCGGAAATCCGCATCGCACAACACCCCGCGGCGCAAAACCTCACGCGCGGCGGCAAGGTTCGTTGTGCTTTCAAACTTGTGATGCACTGCGGTGTGGCGCCCCTCACCCACCAACGCCATGGGCACCCGCGCAAGAAGCGGTGCATCCACTTTATGTTGCATCGCACGGTACAAAACCAAATGCGCGATTACCTGCGCCTCAAATATTTCGCCCTCAGCGTATAAAGCCGCCGCAAGATCAATCAATTCTCCCGCACAGCTGCGCGCAACAGCACAGTGCAGCGCGTCCCCCTTCGGCAACCAATTGGTGTGAGGATAGATGTAGAGAGATTCTCGCCGCCCGTAGGCTTTGGCCCAGAACGCGCTTGCATGGGTAAGCCACGCGGATATTGGCCCGCTGCTCACACGGGTGCCCTTCCAGAAAACATCAATGCAGCCCCCTGTGCGCTCAAGCCTGAGATCAGCTGGCTCTGGCACAGCTTCAGGCAAGTTCTGAAAATCCAATAGGAGGGGCTGCTGTTTGAAAACAGAGCCTAAAAAGGCAAATATACGCCGATATGCTGTATCAAGCGCATCATGCACTCCGGACTGCGTCACTGCATCCATTGCCATCAGCGTGATCTGCTGCTTTTCAAACGGCTTTGACAACCTCGGCGGAGGGATGTGCCAAACCGCTTTGCTGTCACGGTAAAGATCGCCCGTATGGCCGCTGTGTTCCAACTCGATACCAATGTGATGCTCAATGGTTTTTCCATCATGCGTAACCGTTTGAAGACCATCCAAACGATCGGTTCCACACCAAACGTGTGTGCCATCCCGAACCAAACCATGCCCGAAGGTCTCACTTGTTGCCGGATCAGCGCCTTCAACCACCTGCCCATGGTAATAAAGGTGTTTCCGATCGACCTGATAGCGGCCGTGCAAACGGCCATCTTCCAGAAATCGAAAGCTGTCCGCACAGGCACCCTCAACGCGGAGCCACGTGTTTGAATACATCGTATAGATGAATACAGCATCGCCATCCGTCATAACCGAAGGCGGGCAATTCACCTCATTCGCCTGCGCATGCACTGTAGCTGAGGCCAGATTGATCCCTTCCACACGGGCGGTGATTTTCTTGTTGATGAAAAAGACACTGCTGCTGTCTGCCGCAAAAACTTCATGCAAGGGGACGAGCGTTGCAGGATCACATTTTGCGATCCGTTTCCCTCGGAAAAACCCGTTTGCCGCGTCGCGGGCATAGGTCGGGCTGAGTGCCTCAAACGTCGCTGGATCCGCACCCTTGATCGGCTTCAACTTGGATTTCAGGATTTCGAACGCCTGCGCGCCGTCCTTGGCATAGCCCGCCGATAGAATCTGGAAGGAGGCCGCATCGACCCGAGCAGGTTTTGCTCCGAACAGTATCTGCTCCCCTGCGCGCGCGACAGACGGGTGTAGGATTTCAAACCCCGCCACATCGACTTTTAGACGCTGCGTGCCCCAAAAAACTACATCTGCTCGTATTTCGTAAGTCATATAACCATGTCCTTGGGGTGGTCTGCTTTAGGGAAAGAACGGTTCAATGAACCATGCAGACCCAAAGATAGCGAGCATCGACCCCACACCCGCAAGCGTGAAAATGTTCACACGGTGCCGCACAAACCAATCGTTTGCCGCGCCCAGCTTTTGCCGCAGGCGCGATGCTTCGGGCAAAACCCGGATCAGATATCCCGCAATCCAGCGCAGGGCATAGAGCGGCACTGCGAAGATCATTCCCGTAATGATCAGCAGAAACCCTGTGGCGAGAAACACGATGATGGCGCTGACCAAGCTTGGCTCTGCCTCACTCATCACCTCGATGACAGTATGGATGATCAGCCCGACAATGCCGACCAGTGACATAACCCCCTGTGGCTCTATCGGCTCGAGCGGCGGGTCGGGCACAGGGGGCGGTTTGCGCGCCGCAGAGGCAGACATGGCCGCCTCTACGAAACGCCCGAAAAGGGCAGAGCGCCCAACTGTACGCTGCATTATCCGTTCAGTGACCAGCGCGTCCGCGGACCAGTCAAACACCGCATCAATCTCGCGTGCGATCCCGCGTGACAGGTGTGACAAATCGTTGTGCAGGGCGCGGATCACGATTGCCTCGATCTGGCTGCGCTGTGCACGGCTCACGCTGTCGACCACCCCCAATGCAGCACGTAAGGCAACAGGATCAATATCGTCGATCGCCGCCCGAATCTGAGGGCCGATAATATCATCAACCAAGTCCTGACCATCTCCCGCAGAGCCTGGAACAGGGGGCGGTAAAGGCGCACGCGCCACCTCTTGGGCCGGCGCCGGTTTGGGTGGAGATGCGAGCGGCTCAGCGGGGTGGTTTTTCGGCGTCGCGGGCGCTGGCGTGGCTGGCAGGGATGCCTTCTCGGCGCGATCTTTGCTCTCGTCGCGCGCTGCCCCCTCTTGCGGCAGGGCTGCGGGGTGATGTTCCGCGCCCGCTGCAAGCTCACTCATTTTTGGCCGCGCCCTGCCCTTTCGCGCACCCCCTTGTGCGTCCTTTCGGGCAGCATCATAAGCCTTGCGAAGCCCTTCGAACGCGGCAACGTCCGAGCGGTCGATGGATTTGAGTTTGCGGGCGTAGGCGCGTTTTACCGTCCGCTCATCCGCTGGCCCATCAAGATCCAGAACCTCCCATGGCCATTGCGCGTCAGGAGACATAAATCTCGTCAATACTGTCGAGTTGCGCCTTGATGCGGGTGCGCGCCTTCTCAATGGCTTTGGGGTCCTGCCCCTGCATCAGCAACTCGAAACTGACCAGCATGTCGCGCAGAAAATCACGGTCGCGCATCTCGGCCATCTCATAAAGACGTTTGATCCGCATCACGACGGCCTTGTTGGCCTCATCCTCGGCGGGATAGATTTTCAGATGATCAAGGGCGGCCATACGGCGCGCAATTTCCTCATCGCTCAGCTCTGTGGCATTCGTCTCTACCAAAAGGCGATGCACTTTCTTTGAGCCGTCGACGCGGCCCGTCACTTCGACCAGCCCCGACACATCCTGCGTGATCCTCACATCCAGTTTGGCCTTGAATTCGCGGTCAGGGTCAGGCGGAATGGGAATGTCGAGCGTGCCCAACAGGATGTTATCCCCCACATGGGCGGATTCGCCTTGGAATACACGCACGATAATTTCGCGTTGATCCAGATGCACGGCGGCGACACGCTCCTCACGACTGGCCGGCAGGGCGGTGTTGCGCGGAATAATTGGCAGGAACAAATCCCGCACACGGTGCTGGTCATCCCCCTGCGACGTGCCTATCCCGATTGAGAAGGGCGAAACATCTGTCATCACCACATCCTCCAGAGCACGGTCCTCGGCGATCAGCCCCGCATGCACGGCAGCACCCAATGCAACGGCGTGATCGGGGTCGATACCGCCATCGGGGAATATACGCAGCTCCCGCGCGACCATCTTGCGCGCAAGCGGCATGCGTGTGGCACCACCAACGAGGATCACGCGGTCAATCTCACGCTCGACCCCGTCAGAATCATAGAGACAGCGATGCAGTGGTTTGCGCATGCGTTTGACCAGTGGCGCTACCTCCGCCTCGAAGGCATCTGCATCAAGGTCCACACTATAGGATATGCCGTCCATTTCGAACTCGAATTTGTACCCTTGGGCATCCGACAGTTTGCGCTTGGCCGCTTCGGCAAAGTATCGCAGGCGCTCGCGCGAAGGCGCGGTCAACGTAGTGGCGTCAATCCCCGCTTCACGGCACAGCAAACGCAAAGTCGCCTCGGTGAAATCCTCGCCACCCAGATGGCCATCGCCAGAGGATGCTTTGACCTCCATAACTCCTTCGAAATGCTCCAGCACAGTCACATCGAACGTGCCGCCCCCCAGATCAAACACAAGAAACTGGCTCTCCCCGTCGCGGTATTCCAACCCATAGGCAAGTGCGGCGGCTGTCGGCTCGTTCACGAGCGCCACAGGCTCAATCCCCGCAAGACGACAGGCGGTACGCGTGGCCTCGCGCTGGGGCTGGTTGAAGTAGGCAGGAACGGAAACAACTGCCTGCTCGATCACTGAGCCCAATCGCGCCTCGGCGTCGGCTTTGAGCTTTTTAAGCACAAGCGCAGAGAGATCGGGCGCGCCCATCGACATCTCGCCCAACTGGGTCATAGCATCCGTGCCCATGCGCCGTTTGAACGCCATGGCCACCTCGGATGGGGCGGCAATGCCGTGATCCCATGCCGCCTGCCCTACCAGTATGCGGCCCTCTTGCAACGCGACCGCCGACGGCGTCATCACCTGCCCGCCCGCATTTGCCAAAAGAACAGGCGCACCGTCGATAAAGGCCGCAACAAGTGAGTTTGTCGTTCCAAGATCGATGCCAATAGGTGGACACTTCATGGCGCATGCCTCCGTAGTCTGCGGACAGGCCAAGCGCCCGTACAAAACAAGGTGAGACAATCACCGCATGAAGGCAAGCCTGAGCTTTGTCAGGAAAGCAAAACAACTGGTTACAGCGCTGCCCTTGCCGCGCGCAAACCTGCTGAAAGCCGCGTTAACCCTTCATCCAGATTGACCGCAGCGCCGCCCCCTACCCCCAATCTGATGTGGTTGGGTTGATCATAAGCGCTGCCCGGTAGCAGGAAGGTGCGGTACGGATCGGCCAAGAGAAAACGCGCAAACGGATCGCTGTCGATCCCTTCGGGCAGGCGTGCCAATCCGATCAACCCTGCACGCGGGCTGACCCAGCTCAAGCCCTCCTCAGCGGCGACCCAATCGTTCATACGCGCAAGGTTTGCCTGTCCCTCACTGCGGGCCTTAGCCATCGCTTGCGCGTATCGCTCGGGGCGCAGGGCAATCTCGGCGATGACCTCGCCCATGATGTTCATAATCTCCGACGCATTTTCACGCAGGATCACCGCATCACGGATCAGACCCGCATCAGGGCAAATAATCCAACCTGTCCGCAGCCCCTGTAGGCCCAGACCCTTGCTCACCGATCCTGTGGTGATCCCCCGCGGATACATTCCCGCAATGCTGGGGGCGCGCGGGCCGTCCCACTCAAGCCCCGCATAAACTTCATCGACCAACAGCCAAGCGCCCACGCGGTCGGCCATCTGGACGATCTGCTCCAACTCCTCCCGCGCCAGCACATCACCGGTCGGGTTGTTGGGATTGCTGAGAAAAATCATCCGCGTTCTGGGCGTGATCGCATCCGCGAGTTGATCCAGCGGCAGGCACCAGTTCTCGCTCTCTTGCCGCGTGATCTTGACTATTTTCGCGCCAATGGCTTTGGCCAATACCTCCGCCTGTGGCCAGCCCGGCGTCTCGATGACGATCTCGTCCTCGGGTTGCAGCAGCTGCATGATGGCAAGATAGTTCGCCTCCGCAGCCCCTGCGGTGATCAGAACATCCGCGGGTTTGCACAGATCCGTCAGCCCCGCCTGCCGCAGCACATGCTCTTTGAGTTCGGGCAAGCCGCTGAAATCACGGTTATTCCAATCCAGCGCCAGATCAGGATCGAGATCATCCAGAAAATCACCCAGTCGGGGCGACTCGGCCAGTGAGAAGCCAACCATCGCCTCGGGATTGGCTTGCGTCGTCTCCAGAAGATATTGAAACAAAGTGTGTATCTTGACTTTCATCACGGCCCCTCGTTTGTTTGGGCCATGAAAAACCATGCGCGCCTAAAGGGCAAACCCATTCGTTTGGCTGTGCTCGATTACGGTCTGTTTCAAGTCCACGCCAACGGCCGCATCATCGGCATTTGCGGATTTGTAATACAGACGGATGCAGACGAAACCGTGCTAATCGACACGGGCTTTCCCGCGAAATATGCCGTCGATGCACAGGCCGCGACCGATGAAGACGATCTGGGCAGCTTTGGCCGCGTCCTGTCGGTAACACCCGAGAATATGCCCGCCGCCCAGCTGGCTCAACTTGGCCTGTCGCCCGAAGACATCACTTTGATGATCCAGAGCCATACGCACATCGACCACGTAGGCCATATGCACGCTTTCCCCCATGCGCCTATCCTGATCGCAGCAGCCGAGCGCGCCCTGCCCCGCCCGCTTTACTGGTCTGGCAAACAGGCGATGGAATGGCCTGAAGCGGAGTATTTGTTGGTGGATGCCGATTTTGATTTGGGCAATGGCTTTCGCGTGCTCTTTTGCCCGGGTCATGCGCCTGGTCAGATGGCATTCATGCTTGACCTGCCCAAAACAGGCGCGGTGCTGCTTACCTCCGACGCGATCAGCCGAGCGAGCGAAATTGACGAGGGATTTGCAGGGTCGTGGGATGTACCGCTGGCCATTCACCACGGCGCACGTCTGATGGAGATGGCCGCAACGCGTGATGCATTTGTTATCTTTGGTCACTCGCCCGAGCAGTGGCCCGATCTTAAAAAGGCACCGCATTGGTTTGAATAGCCACTCGGACCAAACCGCGTTAGCGGACATCGCGCCCCTGATTGAGGATAATTACATTACCGCTGGAGATATCACCCGTTGGCGAGATCAAAAAGCCCACCCAATCCGCGATCTCACTGGGCTGCATCGCGCGCCCGTGCGGCATTTGCGCGATGGCATTGGCTAGAACTTCCTCGCTTACCACCCCGAACAGCGGCGTCTCGGTCATCGCAGGCGCAATTGAATTCACCGCGATCTTTTGCGTGGCATACCGTCGGGCCAGATCCTTGGTCAGCGTATCAAGTGCTGCCTTGGAGGCGCGATAGTGCGGTGGGTCGAAGGCGTCAAAGTTATACGCCCCGTTGGACGATATATTGACGATCTTGCGCACGCCCTCGCCCCCTTCCATCAGCTTGATTGCGGCCTGACAACAACGGAATGCGCCCGTGAAGTTAAGCCCCATCTGAAGCTCGAATTCATCCTCAGGAATATCGGGAAACTCGGACATCAGGCACGTGCCAGCATTATTGACCAATGCGTGCACCTGTCCGTGCTCTGATGCAATCTGCTCAAAAGCTGCTCCAATTGCCGCACTGCTGGTGAGATCCGTTTCGATGCCGGTAAACGCAGGATCAATTGCGAGTTCTTCCAGCCCTGTGCGGTCAATATCGAGACCGACGACATTCATGCCGTCCGCCAACAACCGTGCAACAATCGCGCGCCCCATGCCGCCCGCAGCACCCGTCACCACTGCAACTTTGCCCATCATAATTCTCTCTTTCCGCCTCAGCGCTTGAACCTTCGTACTCGGATGATATTTGCCACCAATGAAAACAGATACTCAACCCCGACAAATCGTGGTGCGCGGCGCGTGCAATGTCCGTGATCTTGGTGGCTATGTCACGGCGTAAGGCACTTTGATCCCGTACCGGCGCTTATTGCGCGGCGACTGTTTGCACCGCTTGGATGAGGGTGAGCCAGAGCGGCTGCACTTCGAAGGGCTGCGGATGGTTATCGATCTTCGCACAGCCTCCGAGGTGCGCGACGCTCCCAGCCGTCTCGAACCCCAACGTGGTGTGGAATGGGTGAACCTGCCCCTCTTTGATGCGCTCTCCCCCCAAGGCGCTGGCCGAGGTTGAAGTGCCCGAGGGCGCACATCCGCTTTTGGCCATGTATCTCACAGCGGTTGAGACACGGGGCGAGGCGATCCGTTATATTCTTGAGCGGATGGCCACGAGCCGTGACGGGACGATCCTGTTCAATTGCACGGCTGGCAAGGACCGTACTGGCATTATCGCAGCGCTGCTGCTGGGGCTGGCGGGCGTTTCACACACTGAGATCATCGCTGATTACGCTCTGAGCTCTGACTTTATTCCTGATCTGGTTGCGGAGTTCCTGACGAGCGCGCGCGCGAATGGTGGCGATGTCACAGCGTACGCGACATTTCTCGAAAGCCCTGCAAGCGCGATGGCGGGTATGCTTGCTCATGTTGATGAAAACTATGGCTCTATTATGGGCTATCTGGATCACATCGGCGTCTCTACCGACGCGCTGTCATGGCTTCAGATCAGGATGGGCATTACAGGTTGAGCGCAACATAAGCCTGCGCCAGCCCGCGAAGCGCAAGGAGATCACCTGCCTGCTCGGATACTGCAACACCTTGCGCCTTGAGCGCGCTGGCGTATCGGGCGGTATCGTCTTGGGCCCCGATGACCACGACCTCACGGCCGAGCCAGTGCGCGCGAGATGCGGCCAGCTCAATCCCTATGAGCGTCCCATACAAGTGTGCCTTCCCGCTCGCGGCAGATGCCTGGTTCAAGACGGCATTTGCCAGAATTGAGGACAGGGCCGAGGCGACCCGCTCAGGCCGCGCCATGGCATCGGAAAGGGCTGTTTGGAAGACCCCCTCATCCCATCCCTGCCCTTGCGTTGCGGACCGCAGACTTGAATGTTGGGTCAAAAGGCCAAACAATTCGCCTGTGAGGAAGCTGGTAAAGCTGATGACTTCACCTGCACTGACATGCACCCAACGGCTGCACGCAGACGGAAGGCACAGAACGCCGTCCCAATCCTTGTTCCGGGATAGAAACCCTGCAATCTGCGCCTCTTCTCCCTGCAGGAAATCTGCGGGCTTTTCTTGAGACATCGGGGGAATGGCATAGAGGGCGATGCGAGGATCCGTGGCTGCGATCTTCCGGGCGGCGGCCACTGCGCAAGGAACCTGCACAAAGCTGCCGCTTCGCATCCCGGCACTCACAACTGGCGTTACCCTACTCTGCCGCATGTGGGGTTCGATCAACCCGATCAATGCAGTCTGAAAATCTGTGTCGACCTCAATGGCTGTGGATGCCACATGCACACGCTCGCCGTCAGTCACCCAAACGTTCAATCGATCCGCACATTGCTGGGCTGCGATCCACATTGCTGCATCTCCTCGGTTATTCGGACCGACCATACCCGCCAAATGGATGCGCGCAATCACAATGGAGGAGCATAGACTAGAGCGTGCTGTGGCGAGCTGCACGACCAATGCTTGACGTATCAAACATTAGTCATTGCATTTGATGCAAAACCTGACCTAATACACGGACTAAGAGGGGATACACCCTCCAAGAGGCAGACCCGCGACCAAAGTGCGTAGAAATCCACGACTGCGCGGGACCTAGGTAGAAACAAGAGCGGAGGCAGAAAACACCTGACACACCCTTAAAACAAAAGGCCCGAATGGTTGCAGCCATCCGAGCCTCGTTCGTCAATGTCTGCTTTGACACTGTCCGATTGCTTGTACCCGACAGTATCATCGCCCCCGAATCGCTGCAAGCCCTGCTTGCAGCGCATGGAGCTTTTATGTCTGAAACTATTGACTGCGACCCGAACCGCGGCTTCGTCGCGTTCCCTGTCGCCCTTTTCGATCTCGACCTTTCTCCCGGAGCGTTCCGCACCTTGGCCGAGCTGTGCCGCATGGCAAATAAGTCGGGCCAATGCTGGCCTTCGCTTGCCCAACTTGGGCAACGCCTTGGACGGTCCCGCGCTTCGATTTCCGCCTACATTGCAGAACTTCGCGAAGCGGAGGTGCTCGGCACCGAAGAGCAGAAAATGGCCAACGGGTATAACTACCGGCTGCGCTACACTGTTTTGTTCTGGAAGAAGTGGCGCGCCAGCTTGAGCCGAAAAGACAAAGCGCCTTGCGCCTCACCGGAAGCGCAGAAAGCTGAACGCAGGGTTCAGCCCGCTGAACGCCCGTTAAGAACTAAAAACCATATACATAAAAAACAACAGAGTCAGGATCAAACTTGCGATTTAGTCTCTGAATGGAAGGGTCTTGTGTCAAAAGCCCCCTACCCCGCTTTCGAGCAGCTGCCATCCAGAACACTGCTTCAAAACACGGATGCAATCATTTTGGCTAAACCTCGGCACGCACCCCTTATATCCGCGGATATTGAGCGAGCACTAGGAAAGTTTGCAGATGATCGAGGCCTTTCAGGAGATGTTGGCGCTCTTGCAAACCACATGCTCAGTGTAGTTTGCTCGCATGAGGCGTTAGATGCAGTGATGGAGGAGCTTGAAAGGACTTGGGAGCCTCACTGGAAGCTCCTGCCGAATGCCTATCAAATAGGAAAGTTGATAGAAAAGCTACCCCCTCAACACAATGATTTAGCAGCGCAGAAGTTACTGAAATCCTATATGCGGCGGTGGAAACTTTACCAGCGGAGCTTGCCCTCACCGGCAATAAGCCCCAAGGTCGCAGCATAGCAATATCCACGGATATAAGAATAAATGGCATACGGGCAATTCGAACAATTCATTCGCAACATGGGCCGCGTGATGGCGCAGGTGAATACCAAGCTACAGCGCGATCTGACGATGCGCAGCCGCGTTTCACGGCGGTTTTCGCAGACCGAAGTCGCTGAATTTCTTGGTGTCGATACCACATATCTCACGCGCATCGCTAAGGATGAGCCCTACTACCCTGAAGGTGAAAGGGTCGGGCGCGAGCGTAGCTTTTCGCCCTCAGAGATTATCACCATCCGCGGGATCCTTGCGAGCAGACCGGGTGCGCGCCGTGACCATCTTTACTGGCGCCAAGAGGGAGACCCGCTCAAAGTGGTCACGTTCGGCGCACAGAAAGGCGGGACGGGAAAATCCCTCACCGCAGCGCATTTTGCGCAGTATCTTTCGCTATTCTACGGGCTTCGGGTAGGCATAATCGACGCCGACCCACAGGCAACCGCGAGCCTATATTTTGCGGATGCTGACCTCCCTCTCTTCGCGCCCGATACCCCGACCCTGGCTGAATTCATGGGCGTAGATGATCCCGGCGCTTCGGAGCTGACGCAAAGGGACGCGAGTGAGCTCAATGCAATATGGCGGGCGACCCCGTGGCCTGGGGTGCGCTTGATCCCTGGTGGTGCGAATATCCAGAACGGCGATATCAGTCTGTTCTTCTTGTCCCAGCGTGGTGGTGTGCCTGTCTACCGTGTGCTGCGGGATGCCATTGCGAAATGGGATGCTGGCAATGCGCCCAGAACGACAATGGCTGATCTGCGGGACGAGGACGGTGCCTTCAGCCCTGCCCGCTTTGATGCAGCGCTCACAGAAAGTCTGGATGTAATTGTCATCGACCAGCAGCCTTCCCTTACGCTGATGCAGCTTAATGGCCTCATTGCCGCGGATAGTGTCGTTATCCCCCAAACGATGAAGGGGTTCGATCTCGCCACGCTTGCCACCTATATTGGCAACATCGGTGAGTACCTGGAGTTCATCATGGGGTTTGAAGCTGATCTGGAGATTGGAAACGGCAACCATGTGGTGCTGCCGACAATCGTTCAGGAGCAGAACAATCAGGATACCGACCAGATCCTCGATCTCTATCGGCGCTCCCCGCGCGAGATCAGTCAGGTGTGGTACAACCGCTCTGATGCGATTGCGAACGCCGCAGAGGAATACAAAAGTATTTACGAATATCTGCCGCCCCGCACACGGCGTACATCAGCGAAAGCTTTTATGGCAAATGCGAATGCGGTTAACGATGGCCTTGTCGGGCGGGTACTGCCGCATCTTCCGACACGCGGGTTTGCGGATGACTTTATTAAAGAAAGGTGGGGCTGATGGCGCGCAAACGTAGACTGGATGCAACAACCATCCCGCTTGAGGACGAGATCGGTGAAGCGGGCAAGCCCGGCATGGGCGGCATGTGGGGTGGCACGGCGATGAATATGCTGCGGCAGCGCCTAGAGGACACACGGGCCACGATCAGGGACGGTATCCTCAACGGCACCGTCTCGATCGAGTTGTTGCCGATACAGGTTGAGGACCCGACGGGCAGTGACCGTCAGGCCGGCTGGGAAGACGAGCCTGAGTTCCAGGCCCTAATGGACAACATTTCGCGCCGTGGACAGACGCAGGCCATTCGTGTGCGCCCCGTTGATCCCGCATGGGAGCCTGACCCTGATCACCCGTTGGACACAGCCGACAGATTCATCATTCAATCGGGCCGCCGTCGGCTCGCGGCATGTCGTAAGCTCAACCGCAAAGTTGTCGCTGTCATCGGAACCGTGGAAGGAGAGGCGGCCCTCGCCGACCTGGAAGAGCGGTTCCACGAGAACACAATGCGTCAAAACCTGAGCGGGTTTGAGGAGTTGCTCTCTATTGGTCTCATCGCGGACGCTTTGGGTGATTTAAGCCAGCAGGAAATTGCGCAGCGTCTTTCGGTGAGCCAGAATGATGTTTCGCTCGGGCGTTCTTGTGTTGAGCTACACGACCAGATTGCCGCATCCGTTGATATCGCGAACACGCCGAAACGGGCATTTCGTGAGATCATTCCCCAATTGCGTGCAGGGCCCAAAGCAAAAGAGAAGAAAAAGCCAGCCACAAAGGTGGTCAAAGCCCGTAAAGGTGCCGTTGAAGTGGCCGTGAAAACAGCCTCTGGTGGCGCGCTTTCCCTTACGCTCAAGGGCGGGCAGGTGGATGCAGAATGGTTGGCGGATGCCGTGGCCGATCTGGTGGCCAAGCAGGCCGAGAAATAAGGGCAGTGGCCCGCGAAGAGGATATGACATGACACAGACCACATTGCGCCAGCACCTGCAGAGCCAGAAAGCCGATACCGACCTGATGATCCTCATGGAGGATATCGCGACGGCCTGTCGCATGATCGCCGACCGTGTGCGTCATGGTGCCATCGCAGGTGTCTTGGGTGCGGCAGAGACGGAGAACGTCCAAGGCGAAACGCAGAAAGAACTGGATGTCATCTCTGACGAGATCTTTCAGGAGGTCGTAGGTGCAAACCCTACTGTTGCGGCGCTTGTGTCCGAGGAAGTCGACGAGGTGAATTGGCGCAAAGAGGCCCCGCAGGCGGGCGACTTTATTGTTTACTATGATCCGCTCGATGGATCATCGAATTTGGACGTAAACCTTTCTGTTGGAACGATTTTTTCAATTGTCAGGCTTGAGAACGCGATTGAACCGTCGGCAGAGGCGGTTCAGATCAAGGGCACTGCTCAAATTGCCGCGGGCTATGCAATCTATGGACCGTCTACAGGACTGGTGATCACAGTAGGGCAGGGGGTCGACGGCTTTACCCATCATCCCGGATCGGGTGAATTTTTGCTGACATCTGGCGCAATGAGCATCCCGCCCCAGACGCAGGAGTTTGCGATCAACGCGTCGCGGTATGATCTTTGGGATGCTCCTGTGCGCAGCTATATCGACGACTGTCTGCGCGGTGCGGATGGCCCGCGGGGCAAGAAATTCAACATGCGCTGGTGTGCGTCGATGGTTGCCGACGTGCACCGCATCCTAACGCGCGGCGGCGTTTTTCTATATCCCAAGGATAGCGGCAATGCGGGGCAGGGCGGCAAGCTGCGCCTGATGTATGAGGCCAACCCGATGGGTATGTTGGTAGAGCAGGCGAGAGGTGCGTCCTCTACCGGTACCGGGCGGATTATGGAGGTTGTCCCGACAGGCCATCACCAGCGCGTTTCGGTCATTCTCGGCTCCCGCGAGGAAGTTGCCGTGATCGAAGGCTACTACGCTAAATAGGCTTTAGTCCTTGTCCTCGAGACCTTGAGCGATGTTGGCGTGGCCTTGCAGAATATCGTTGTGAATGGCCTCTCCGACGGCTTCATAGTCACCGTCCCGCAGGGATGCGATGGCGACCTGATGCATGTCGGGCAGGGGAGTGCTTTTGTCCCGCTTGACTATGCACCGCAGGCTTGGACCCACGCGAAGCCAGTGGGACGCGGCGGTGGCCATAAGAATTTCGGCTTCCGAATGGGCGTAAAGCGTCCAGTGGAAGATATGGTTGTGCTGCAGATAGCCCTTGATATCGCCAGCCTCCAGCGCGGCGTTCACTTGGGCGTCAATCTGTTCCAACTCATCAATATCTGCTGGCTCGATGCCTACCGCCGCAAGGCGGGCAATCTGTGGCTCGATCCCTGTGCGGGCATAGGTCAGCTCTTGGAGCTGTTCCATCGTAAGCTCGGGCACCATCAGCCGACGGTTGTCGCTGGCGCGCAACGCACCCTCTGCCGTAAGGCGTCGAATGGCCTCACGAGCTGGCGTGATGCCAGTGCCCAAACGCTCTACCATCCCGTTGATCGTGACCGCCTCACCAGGGGCGAGTTCGCCAAACAGGATAAGATCGCGTGCTTTGCGGTAGGTTACTTCGTGGTCGGGCAGGGAAGGGGGCATAGGGTGGCCTGTCAGCGGTTGTTCTCAGACAGTATCGCAAGGTTTGCGTGGCTTGGCCATGGCGCTCATTCCGCGATGGTCGAGGTGACTGCACGGCCTCACGCTGCATCGCGTACCATACGGGTCGCTTTTTCCATTAAGGGCTCGAACTTGCGCTCTACCGCTCAACTGGCGGCAAAGGTTTCCTTGTCGGGATAAAGACCCGCCTGAAAGCCAGTCAACCATGCAGCGCAAGGAGCCGTTGTTTCGGCCATATGGGGCCGGGCGAGGGTTGTTTCGCGCTTGTTTGTGATGCCGATGACAAAGAAATTAACAGGCTGTGGGGCTGTACCCGTGCCTCAGGCCATGACTGAATTGATAAGGAAGAAGATCATCCCCGACAGCAGCGCTGCAGCAGGAACAGTAATCACCCATGCCGCGAGAATCGTCATGAAATGCGAACGGCGGACTAGCTTGCGGCGCTTGCGCTCTTCGGTGGAATAGGCAGGGCGGTCCGGCATTTCGAGGCGTGCTTTCTTGATGCGGCGCTCTGCGTCCCACTCGCGGAAAAAGCCCACGCCAAACACACCACCCACTGCGATGTGGGTCGAGCTGACCGGCAGACCAAGCCAGCTTGCGATGATAACGGTGATCGCAGCAGAGAGCGCCACGCAATAGGCGCGCATCGGGTTAAGCTTGGTGATCTGGCCGCCGACCATATTGATCAGCTTGGGGCCGAACAGGAAGAGACCAAACGAAATACCAAAAGCACCGATGATCATAACCCAGAACGGAATGCTGATAGCCGTTGTAAAGTCACCTGACTGAGAGGCCTGCACAATCGCAGCCAAGGGCCCCACAGCGTTGGCAACGTCGTTGGCGCCGTGGGCAAAACACAGAAGGGCGGCAGACACGATGAGAGGAATGCCGAACAGCACTTTCAGCGATTTGTTGCGGTTCTCCAAACCCTCTGCCTGCTTGCGGATAACGGGGATCATCACGGCCCAAATCAATGCGCCAATAGCAGCACCGATCAGCAGCGCGGTGCCGATGTCGATTTTGATGATCTTCTTGATCCCCTTGAGGGCCAGATAGGTGGCAAATGCGCCCGCCATGATCCCTACAAGAATGGGCACCCAAGTGCGGGCCGCAGCAATCTTGTCTTCGCGGTAGATGATCTTGGACTTGATGAGCCACAAAAAGCCCGCCGCAATCGTCCCGCCCAACACGGGCGAGATGACCCAGCTGGCGGCAATTGCGCTCATTGTGGGCCAGTTCACGGCGCCAAATCCGGCCGCTGCGATCCCTGCGCCCATTACGCCCCCAACGACTGAGTGTGTTGTGGAGACGGGCGCGCCGACCCAAGTGGCAAGGTTCACCCAAAGCGCTGCTGACAAAAGCGCGGCCATCATCGCCCAGATAAAGGTGGTCGCTGTGCCCATGCTTTCGGGGGCGATGATGCCTTTCGCGATGGTCGAGACGACGTCGCCGCCTGCAATCAGCGCGCCTGCACTCTCGAACACCACCGCAATGCCAATCGCGCCACCCATTGAAAGCGCCCCTGCGCCCACCGCAGGCCCCATATTATTGGCTACATCATTGGCCCCGATATTGAGCGCCATATAGGCACCCAGACAGGCGGCGATAACGACGATGAACGAATTATTCTGCTCGCCGAAAAAGAACATCGCCACAATGCCCGCCAGCAGGACAAAAACAAGCGATATGCCTGGCCCGACCAAGGGGCGGGAGGTGTAGTGACTGGCCAGTTCCAAATTCGAATAGCGCGCCAGATCGCGATCCAGCGTTTCGAGATGGCGGCTGTCGTCGGGTTTTTCTGTCATGCGATGCGCTCCCTGATCAAAAGACGACTAGCGCAATTAGGAAGACGAATTCAACACTCCTGTGCTGTACGGCCGCAAGTTTGCCGTGGAAGCGAACGCTCACCCCAGCAGGCATTCGGCGTTGGGCGGGCGAGCCTTCGGAGAAAGGGGTGAGGGCGCTCCAAGAGATGCCGCCGCATTCCCATCGGTCTTTGATCGGGCCGTCACGTTATTCACTTGGAATTGCAGGATGGTAATCTCAACCTCATGCCGAAGAGCGCATGGCGCGATGTTGCTGCATGCAGCGCCGCAGCTCGGACATCTAAGAGGCCGCCCCGAGGAAGTCTCCCGAGAGGCCTTTGGTTCCGTTGTTTGACCCCCTGACTCTTAAGCCTTGAGTTGACAGCTGCGCTTATGAAAATGCTGAGGCGGCACGTACAGCGGTCAGTGTGCCGTATGCTGACAAATGGTCGCTTTTGCGGGATTTGACGAAAGTGAGGCATGTCTTTGACATCACAGATAGAGATCTGGAGGTGCTGAGCGCGCCACTGTCTTTTCATAAAGGGGACCCGCTTTCCGATAATGAAAGTCTTGTGGTGCTACCCTCAAACGAGAGCCTGTCAGAACGGGCGCATAGCATGCAAGAGAGTACTGATCTTGAACTTTGCCAAGAAAGCAAAGAGCGGAAAGTTGATGTTGGCTCTGATAAACAGAGAACAGAGACTAATAGGGTAATAGCAGAGCCTAACATGCCGCTTGGTTTGGTGTTGAAGGCGTGCCCGGACATTCTGCAATATGCCAATGACGAGATCCACCATTGGCATCAGCTTGTTTCGGCAGTTGGCGTGGTCAGTGGTATGATGGGCATCAGTCAGAATACGTCGGCCGAGGCTCAGGCCCATATGGGTCATGACATTGCAGCCGTCACCGTCGCCGCCATTCTTCAAAGAGCGACCGATATCAATTCTCCGGGTGGGTATCTGCGGAGCTTGACCAGGAAATCTATCGAAAGCGCCTTCTCGCCTGGGCCGATCGTGATGGCGCTTTTGCAGAGGGACGTTGACTGAGTTGAGAGCTGTCAACTGTGGCCGAGGGGTCTGCGGTACAAGCCGCTGTTGGCAAAAGCAACGCACGCACTGGTGGGCTGAGATTAACGAATAAGCCCGAGATTGCCCCTCGAACTCTCATTGAAAAAGGGCATGAACAAGATGGATGAATACAGTGATTATGTACACGGACTCGACGCTCCCGCTAAGGATGGTTTTGACATTGTTCCAAATGACGGGGCCGATCTGGAAAAGGTAACACGAGCCGTGCATGTCGGAACAGGTGGTGCTGTTCGCGTGACATTGAAGAGCGGAGCTATCGTCACCTTTTTCGGTTTGGGCGCCGGAGCACTACTGCCAATACGTGCCTCGCGCGTTCATTCGACGGGAACAACAGCGAGTGATTTGGTCGCTTTGCTATGAAACAGATCAATCTTTCGCTCAGCCGCAAGCCACAGATTGTGCAGGCCAGCGTCCCGTTGATTAATCAATTACAGGTCTTGGCGGTGACAGAGGCAGACGCTCAGGTGATGGCTTCGGCGTCATCAAATGGAGCTACTGTCTACCTCTATGTGTCTTTGTCAGCGACGCCCCCGACGGAGGCCGATATGATCTCTGGCGCGGGTGCTGAGTGGTTTGGTTCATTCGTGATGTCGAGTGCGCCGTCAGGAATGTCAGGGCCATCCGGTCTCGCGCCGGGGACGGCCTATTATCTCTATGCATTGGCTGAACAGAACGGCGAACACAGCGCGTTTCAATCGGTAAGCTTTGCGACAGATGTTCCAGACACTGTTGCGCCAACGCTGAGCGAAGCTGATTTTACTGTCAACGATGAAACCAACGTTGATCTGGCTGTCACGACCAACGAGAACAATGGCGACCTCTACGTTGTTGTCACGACCACTCAGGCTACACCAACAGCCGCTCAAATGAGATTGGGGCAAGACAGCACCGGCGTTGCCGCGGGCTACTCCAATGGCGGGCAGGCGGTTTCGGAGGCAGGGGTGCAGCTCATCTCGGCCAACGACCTTACGCAAGCTGCGTACTACGCCTACTTCATGCAGGATGACAGGATGGGGAATACATCTTCCGTCCTTGAGGCTGGTCCCTTCACGCCATCTGATGTCACAATTCCGATAGTGTCTTCGGTGGAGATAGTGACCACTGGAACAACCACGGCACTGCTGACCTTTAACACCGATACGGACGAGGGTGATGCCTTCTTCATTGTGCAGCCCGCGGGGGAGGCTGCTCCTACATTGGCGCAGATAAAGGCAGGGGCTGTCGGAACGGTCCAGGGCCAGCAAGCGGTAAGCGCCGCTGGGCCTCAGAGCGCCGAAATTACAGGACTATCGGAGGCGGTGGCATATCTCGCTTACGTGGCCCAAGTGGATGCCGCTGGAAATGACAGTCTCGTTGTCGCAGCTTTCGCCGAGGCGATCACGGACAGTAGTTTTGCGCAAAGCTGGACACAGGCCGATATCGGCATCGGGTTTGCCAGCTTTTCGACGGCAGGCGGACAGTTTGATGCAGAAAAGACCGCGTCAGGTGGTTTCGGGCAGGCCTATAGCGACGCCTTTATTGATGGTAGTGTGAGTGAACTCATAACCATTCAACTGGTGTTTGGGGCATCAACTACTGTGACATCTTTTGATGTTTCTTTGTCGTTCACGTCGAACCATCGCAGTACTACCGTCCAGATCGATCCAAGTGGCGGCGGTACATTTACGGCGGAGGTTGAAATCACCTCGGGCGGCGGTCCTTACTCTGTTTTACTGGGCACCGATCAGCTGGGCATCGTGGATGTGGAGAGCGTGCAAAGGATTGCGTCAGCCTCTGGAGCGGTGGTATTCATCGGCGTTGGCCAATCGCTGAATGCGGGGCGGGGTGGTACGATTGTCCAGTCTGGCGGTAGTGACGCTATCATGGCGACAGGCGGCGCGCATATCAGCAGCTTCAATTTTTGGTCGTCCAATCAGGAGCATGCGCTGAACCAAGCCGATTGGGCCTCTACAGTGCCCTTTGCCGAAGGAGGGGGAGGACAGTCACCACTTGCCGGAGTGGCAAACATCCTGACAGACTATGATGATGTGCTGCTGCACTCGGCGGCAATCGGTGCGCGAACGCTGGAAACCCTTCACAATTCTTATCATCAAGTTTCGGCTGCCGTTGAGCGCAGTGTTTCTCTGCTCAAAGGAGAGGGCTACGCGCGCAGTGATATCAGTATCATGTTCTCCATGAAGCATGGCGAGGCGAACGCCAATTCGCAAACCTCACAAGCAGATTACGAGACCTTGCTGACAAACTATATCAACCGTTGCCGGATCGCGGTGCGGCAGGCATTGCGTGATCCATCCTACGTCGCCAAGTTCCATATTTCGTTTCCGATAAAGCAAAACCAGCCTGATGCGGATCGCACGATCAAAAAGTCCATTCTGGCGGTTGCGGACACGTTGCCCAATGTGATCATCGGCGAGGTCTACTCCGTTCCCGCGGAAGCGGATCGCGTCCATCCGACGGTTGCTGGCTACGTACTTATGGGTGAGCGCGCGGCGTATCAGGTCGAAAAAAACATCGCAGCCATGCGCTGCACCTCCTTTTCGGGGGTCGGCACGGGCTGGACTGCGACCTTTAACAAGCCTGTGGTGCAGGACGCGCGTTACAATTGGGGTGCAAACCTGAATGCGGCGCATTCAGAGGAGGGGCTTGAGGTCTGGGACAACGGTGCGTCGGCATTTATTGCCATCACCAGTCTGACATATTCGGGCAACGATATCGCTATCACGCTGGCCTCTGCGCCCATCGGCACACCAGAGCTGCGCATTGCGTCGCAAGACACCTCTGGCACCCTTGTCGGAGAAAGTGGCCCGCCCGGCGATATTCACAACCCAAGTCATACGGGCTGCGCAGTGCGGTCCACTGATGCGGGCTGGGCAAGCCCTTTTGACCCGACATACACGCACTATGACTGGTGCATCCCTCAAATCGTGGAGGCCACGTAATGCCCGCATCCAATATACCCGGCTGGCAGCTGGGCTACCGCTTCAACGCGGCCAACTATGCAAACAGTGAGTTTGCTGACCTGACTGGCAACAATAACCCTCTGGAAGTGCTCAATGGGTCTCCTGTCTTTGAAACGGTCGATGCCCACGAATGTGTAAAGCTGGATAACACTTGGAATGCCCGTTTTTGGCACCCGAATGTGTGGCAAGGCACAGTGGTGCTGGTTGCGCGTCTTGATCGGGTCTCTGGTGGGACGCTGGTGCGGTATCCCATCGGCTTTGCACGAGATGGCAGCAACGGTAGTAGCAATCGTTTGGTCGCGCTTTTTGTGGGCAACGACCGGCGCGTTCAATTGACCAGCGGGGGCAATGTTACAGCTGGCCCTGCGAACCTCAGCGACAGTGTGATCGGCACGCTTGTGCTGTGTCAGGATCAAATCCGGCAAAACACCTATTGGACGCTGGACGGTGTTGCGGTGAATTCGGGCACTGCTGCGACCGGTATCATCAATGGGAACCGTCATCAGATGGGGTCGAATGCGGACGGTGCTCATCTTGGGGCGCTTTTCGGTGATGTTTCAAACACGACACCAGACAGCGCCGTGAATATCCATCTTTTCGAGATGCATTTCTTCGAGGCCAATCCAATCGAGGATGCGGCAATGGAGTTGCAAGAGTTTCTGGCAGAGCTTTCTGGTAAATATGCTTGATGGTGTATGATCTGAGACGCTTCGATGCCGAGCTCGCCGCGGTCGATGCAACGCGATCATTTACGCAGTCAATCAACCCTTCGTATGGTGAGAACGAATGGTCTGTTGCCGGGTATGCGATTACAGCGGGTTCGGATACGGCCGTTCAGCACGGCGCCTCCGAGGCGCTCTATCAGCTCGGCTATCGCTTCTGGACGCCCGCCAAGCGAACCCGGCCGGGTGTACTTCCGTCCGGTGGGGTGATCCTGCCTCGGCAGGAGTTCTCTTTTTCCTACATTCGGCAGTTCTTTAATTACGGGGCAGGGGGTGGAAACACTGGCGCTGATCTGAAGCTGTGGAATGAGCTTCAATGCGTTGATGATACCCGCAGGCCGGTAGGCCATGCGTATCCGGCGATAATAAATGCGATTGATGCACAAGACAGGTTTTTTTCCAATAATCCCAATTACATGACAGGATCTGTTGGAAGTGCAACTAACTCATTCAATCTGGACCTGACAGGGTCCGATTATACCGCGTTGATTAATCGGGTTGCGGAACATCTTGCTGTAAATCTGAATGCGCAAAAGCGTGCATCTATTGACCCGAATGATGGCAGCACATGGGCAAGTGAACAGGTGTTCGGGTTTGCCAACGACGTGGCGGCGGTCATCGCGCAGGCCGAGCCGGACGTGATGCTGGGCCTTTACGCCTATGCGGGGCACAGAGCCCCTGTCAGCTTCCAATGTCCCAGACTTTACGTGGATATCGCGAGGGGGTTCAACAATCTGGGTATTGGCTATCTGGCCATGGGCAAGCTGTGGTCCGAGGTCGTTCCCGAATTTGGTCTACGCTGCTATGGCGATATAGCGGCGTGGGATGGCTACATGCGGCATTTGCCCGCTCGATATCTGGATGACTTTGCAGAACATGCAACAGATGGTGCGGTGGGCATCAGCATGGAAACGAGCGGAAACTGGACAAAGAACCTGATTGCTAAACAGCATTGGGTACGGCACTGGCGCAATGGGACGACGACATATCAGGACGTTCTTTTGGATGCGGTCGACAAACTCTATGAGGGAGATAGTCGTGTTGCGGACCTCTTTACGTTCTGGTCCACATCGAGTGCTTCGGCCAGCACACTCGGGATGGTACATGCAGCCAAGATTGTGGACGCCATGCCTGACACCGAGTATCGCGCCGAGTTCGAGCGTTATCTGAGCATCGCCTTGACCCACGAAAAGCTGCACAGTTCACGTATTGTAGAGTTCAGCGGGCCATACTTTACAGGGCTAGAGCGCAACCTGAGGGCGTCCAAGGCTGCGGAGGCCGACAGTGAATTTCACCATTATGCCTATGCGCGCCGGATGGCCAATTCCAACACGGGGTCGAATGGCCGCTCGGACTTGAGCTTTGAAGCAAATCCGCATTGGGAGCGGTTCCCACTTGCCTACGACCATGCGGATTTTCTGGCAGCACTCGGAGAGGCGGAACAGCAGCTTGTGCAGCGTCCCTCAGAGTTGCGAGATGAAAACCTGATTGTGGTAGAGACTGAACCCTATCTTGGAGCAACACCTTCTGTGGCGGTAAGTTACAATACCGAAGGCTCTGCAACATTTGTGTTCTTAGGGCCGGGCACCGTTACGATTGATTATGGAACCGAGACGACAAAGAATGACATTCTCTCCTTCGGCAGTGGTCTTCATCAATTCACAATAACGGGCAAGGCCACTACGACATGGACGGGGGGTATCCTCTTTTTGTCACTATATCCTGCCACGCGTCTTGAACCGAACTTGGGTGATAGGATTGGTCTGCAAAGATGGGCCTACGCCCCAAGAATTGTCGCTGGTAAAGTCTCGGTGTCATCAGGCTCGCGGATAAGGTTTGGTACCGCGGATGGGCGGTTTGATATCAGGGAGTCTCGACCTCCTTTCACTTCCGGCTTTGCTGACCCGCGCGGTCTGCCGTCAGGTGTGGTGAGAATTGATAACGTCAACACGCGCGGGGTCCATCAGCTCACAAACCTCAATCCGTATGTCTCTCCGACACCTTACAGGATGCTCATGCCGTTTGCTTTGGCTCAGCGAGAGTTTCCTGATATGGTATTCAACGGAAATGGTAGTCGTCCCGATGTTCAGAATCTGTCGGATGAGACTGCCGAGCAACCTGCGCAAACAGAGGATTAACTCATATTAATTCCCTGTGTTAAACACTCTGGGCAATGGCTGCCGCCAGTAGGGCAGGGGGCTTTTCTGCCTAAACGATCCTGTCCTCGACCAAAACCGTTTCTGATTCCTGCTCGTTAATCGACGCAAACCCGACGAACTTAGAATTCGTTGTAAGGTGATTCCTGTAGGCCGGGTACAATAAAGAACAGCAGGAGGACCGCGACCACCAGAATGCAGAAGATCTTTAGGAGTTCGGTTTGGCGGGGGGTCATCATGAGACAGGTCCATAATTTGCAAACCAGGACAGGCAGATCACCATAGTCCAAACAAAGACACGTGTTGTGTTACGCTTCGCTCTGCTTTCAGAAACGTCGCCACTGTAAGCGAGCAACAGACCGTGGCAAAGACCCCAGACAAAATAGCCAAGTGTCAGATTGTGCCAGAGCCCCATGAAAACAAATGCCCCCACTGTAGCAATCTTGGGCGGAACACCCTTTAGGTTAAGTGGAAGAAAAATATACTGCAGAACGAACTGCGCCATGGAGCGGTGCCACCTGTTCCAGAACTCCTTGATTGTGCGCGCTTTCCAAGGGCGGTCAAAATTCACGGGCAAACGGTACCCGAAGAATCGAGAGGTGTGTTCGGCAATCAGGGATTGGCCCCAGAAGGCCGCAAACAGCTGCAGGAACAAGAACGGCCAGTCGACGAAGAATATGTCCAACACATCCTGTTGCAGTGTTGTGCCCAAGTTGCCAACTGCGGGCGATAGCAGAATTACCAGAACGATACCCTGCAACACCATTCGGTAGTCACGTAGGCCAATTTCTTCCGCTGCTCCCGCCCGGTTCTGATCGCGCAACAGTGTTCCCGAAAACACCGGCCCGATCACAATGGCAGGCAAAAAGAACGCTGCAGGAAAGACCCAGTATACATCAGACAGAGGTATTTTCTTGCGGCTGTTGAGAAGCTGCTTGGCTGTCATGAAAATGCGGATTGTCGAAAAGGATATTGCAAGTGTGACAACGGGCATTGCCAGCAACCAGTAGTGAAGATCGACGAAAAACAGATTGGCCAGTAGAAGGTACGGGCCATACTTGCGCCAATTTGATGATCGATCAAGACGGCCAAAGCAAACCACCATGATGCAAGCTTCGAGCGTTGTTAACACGATGAACCCGGCAGCAACCGGAGCAAAAATTGCCACGGCAATCAGCCCCGCCACGCTTAGAACGTGCACTCCCGCACGACGCGGCAGCAGTTGGCACAAGCACCAAACCAGTAAGATCACAATTAGATGTTGAAGCGGCTGTATCAAAAGTCGAACCCAAGAAGTTCATCGATTAAATATCGCGAATAAATCAGGCCAGCGTAGGGCGTCATATGGTGGGTGTCTGAAAAGCTGTTGGCAAACTCGGCCCCTACTTCGGATTCAAATAGGTTGTAGGGATGTATGAGTGGGTATCCAGGGAACACCGTTGCAATCTCATCGACCTCGACTTGTGTAAGTTCGGTATCCCCCAGAGAGGGCATAATCATCAGCGTTACCGAACTGCCCGCATCTTCTAACATGGAGATAATCTTCTCGATCCGGTCGGTTTCAAAATGTCGAAATGGTCGGCTTGGCGCGAGTGGGAGAAAGCCGCTGGCCTCCTTTGACCAATTGGCCCGAAGTCGCTGCAAAGCGGGGCTGTCTTCGAACGTCAGGTCATCGTGAACGGTATTGTAGAGAAATTCTTGATTGCCATGACGATACATCTCTTCGCCCTCGCATCGGTCTTCGTTTAGAAACTGTCTGGCAGGCCAGCGTAATGCAGCGAAAATGCTGGTTTCAATTTTCTGTAGGGCAAGCGAGGGGAGAGAACGATACTCCGCCTCAAACGTGCGAGGCAGGACAGTTTGGTGCGCATTCAGAATGACACCGGAGCGGATCTCAACGAGTTCCATAAAGCTTGCAAACTTGAAAAGACGATCCGTTATGATCGGGAGGTCTGAGGCACGTTGCTTGTCTGGATCGAATTGATAAACCAGCTCCAAGACGACATGCTCAGGTGCCCCTCGCTGTTCAAGATAGCGTTTTAAGAGCAGCTGTAATTGTGGCATGAACGGGCTGGTCGTGTTTGTAAGCGCCAGAAGTTCGATAGAGACACTCTGACCTGAATGGGCCTCGATGCGATCCATCATGTACCGAGGGTCAACCGCCCGTCCGCTTCGGCTTGCCCCGAGGAAAAGAACATCAGGAGCCGGAGCATCAAGTGCTGCCAGTTTGAAAGCGCACTCGGCAGACACATCGGTGTCAACAGATTCCAGTTTTGCGCCTATCAACGCCAGTGCAGAAAGTGAGAGCAAAATCAGGAAGGGAGCTTTCGCTACAGGGCCCATTGCATTTTCCCGATAGTTTTCCGGTCCACTTTTCCGTTGATATTGGTTGGAATTTTCTCAAATCGCATGAACTGCGCAGGCCGCATATACGCGGGCAGGTGGGCATCCAGCAGCGAAAAATCGTCGATATTTTTTGTATGTTCATAGGCCAAAACAATCTCGCGGCTCTCTCCTGTACCCAGAACCACCGCCGCCGCTGCAGCACAACCGAACGCCTTGCGAAAGGCAGCCTCGATATCTCCCAACTCAATGCGATACCCACGAAGTTTGATCTGGCTGTCAATGCGTCCAATGTGATGCAATTCGCCATTTTTGACGCGAACCAGGTCGCCACTGCAGTAGTATCTTGGATCTTCGCCCACGAAACATTCGACTGAATTATCGGGGTAATAGCCAGAAAATACCTGCGGTCCTCCAAGTAAAAGCTCGCCTTCAGCGCCCTCGTCTGCTTCGACAACTTCACCTTCGTGCGTTCTGATCCCAATGACATTCTCGCCAAAAGGTTCTCCCAAAGGAACAACGGCCAGGTCAGGGTCTGCATCCTTAAAATGCTTGGCGGTGAAGGCAATAGTCGCCTCGGTCGGACCATAAAGATTGTAGATCGGACCATCGGGCTCCACGAATGCCCTGAACCCCGTAGCGTATTCAGTTGGAAGTTGTTCCCCACAGAACATCGCCTTTTTCAGTTTATGCTTTACAGGGTTATCGCCCAGACCGCGCAATGCTACCGATGCGACCAATGGAACAGAAAACCAGTAGTCGATACATTTTTTCTGGATGTAGGAATGCGGCATCATGAGATCGATATTACTGGCCGGAACAAGGGTGCCACCGCTTGCCAAAGCGACAAATATGTCGTGCATGGACAGGTCAAAGCTTAGGTCAAACAGCTGGCTGAAGCGCCCGCCCGTGTCATGTCCGGTCGTAGCTCGAATTCCGCTGACATAATGGGACAGACTTCCATATGTGATAGGCACACCTTTGGGCTCCCCCGTCGATCCGGACGTGAACATTTGATATGCGATATCCGAAGCTTGCAGTTTCTTACTAAGGACAGGTTTGTCCGACGTGTCTTCACCTGCTGCGACCTCTGCAATATCGCTGCTAAACCCTGATGCGAAACTATCGATATCATTTCTCTTACCATCATGAAGTAGAAGGTCGACCTGCCCATAACGGATGATCTTATCTAGTCTTTCATTTGGCAACTCGGGGTTCAGTGGAACAAAGCGCACTCCTGAGAAGAAGCAAGCCATTACGGCAACATATGCCTCCAGACTTCGGGTGCCGAGAATCCCCACTGCCTTGGGTGCCCGCGTTGCGATTAAAGACTGCACATTAGCAATCATGCCACCAAGAGCCTGATAGGTCACATCTTGGTTTCTTGGCCGTGCCACTGCCACCACATTGGCGTTGTGGCAAAAGACATCGCTTAACTCGCTGTGCAACTGCGTCATTCGTTAAGGATCTCATCCAGAAATTGGTACATTGGCGACACCGCTTGAAAGTGGATCGCATCATCGTCATCCAAATCGACATCAAAAGCCTGACTAACAGCGATGAAAACGGCGACAAACGACAGGGAGTCCCATTCACGCGGCGACCCCATACGAGAATTCATAGTTACCGGTTCTGACAATGCTTCGGATTTCGAAGCAGTCTTGAGCGCGTCTTCAATCACCGTGCACAACGACGTTTCTTCTAACTCAACAGTCATAGCTTGCTTTCTCATCTATCAGGTTTTGCGAAATTTTTTGTGCAGCTATCTCGTCAGGGCTCCAGTCTTCAGCCGGACCGACCTGATAGCCAAACGGTTTTTTATTTACAGCCTTTGTCGTCGCTGACCCTGCGACGCTCGGGGTCGATGGCAACTGGAAGGAGGATGCAAGGTGCTTCCAAAATTTTTCAGGATTGTTCTGGAAAGTGTCGAACCGCACGAGACTGACCCGATCTGGAAATACTGACTTGGCTTCGCAAAGACGCAGATTTGTTTCTTGCCAAAGCCAGATATTGCGCCGAATAGCGCTCCACCCTTGCCATTCAGCTTTCTCTTCAGAACCCCGTCGCGGCCGGATACGGCCCATGCCAATGAATTTCTCTCTTGCGGTAAGTTCTTTTTCGGGGTCGGGCCAGCCGACTGGCAGAGGATCTTCAGCTGTCATCGTTGTGCACGATCGCACAAAACTCTCGCAATCGCGGATGATCCCAATCATCCGACAGTCTGGTAGCTGCTGCAAAAGCTCCATCCCGATCATCGAATTATAGTAGGCGACATCAATAAGTCGCTGCTGTCCTGTCAATGCCAGAGCCGCTTTTATTTCCGACGCACTTCTCTTTTCATTTACAACCTGACTAGCTGCTGCATCGGAATTGTAAGCCTGTGCATTTTCAAGATTAATTTGAGGTAGAACCGGATCGCTATCTTTATCAGACCCTCTGTACCCCTCATGACAAGCTGCAATCCCGTCGATCGTATCTAGAGAAGTCGCAATATATGTTGTTGCAGTTCGCCCGGTGCTCGCCACAAAATCGAAATTGCAGCTACACTCTGAAGTTGTTGTCTTCATATTTCTGCCGAAACCCAGGGTAGTTAGAAGTGGTCCTCAATTCTGGATAAGTTTGCAGCAGTTTTAAAATGGATCAAGGATTCATTTATTCCGCTAAAGTCATGTGCTCTATATCGCTGTAATGTTTTTATTGCAGGAGCAATGGGTTGGGACGCAAATGTAGCCGTTTGCCGATCCGTACTCGCTGCTCTGGATTAGCTGGAAAAGACCAATTAGAAACATCAAATTGCAATGCTTGCTTCAACGCAGATCAGTCTCTGGTAAACCTGCCGCTCTTCAAACAGATGAGTGGCTTGGCAACGGGCGAGAAGGGGACGGCGCCATTTTATGGAGGCGTTCATCGAACAGGTGATCGCGCGATGCCCAGAATTTCGCAAAGAGGATTGGTGTAACCACCAGCGATATGATCGTCGAAAGAAGTACTCCACCTGCAATCGCGATAGCGAAAGGTGGCCAAAAGCCTCCGCCCGCAAAAATTAAAGGGAGAAAGCCCGCGAAGGTTGTGATCGTCGTTGAGCTGATGTGCCGCACCGACCTGCTGACGACCAATACAATTGCCTTCTCATCCCGCCCGCGCGCATGCAAATCCTCTTGCAGCGCTGTGATGACGATAATTGCAGCGTTAATTGACACGCCAATAGCGCCGATGATTCCGATGATCGCCATAATGCCAAGAGGTTGCCCGGTGAGTGCAAGGCAAAGCAGGCTCGAGCCCACGGAAAGTACGCAGACCACCCCCGAAATCGCTGCGAGGCGAAATGATCCGAAAGTGAGGATCACGGTGGCCACAGCGAGAACCAGAATCATGCCCAAAGACGCCTGAAGATCGTTCATTGTCTGGTCGCGGGCGTCGCTGTCCCCTCCGGTTGTCATTGTCACACCAGACGGCAGTTCAAAACCGGCTTTGTCAAGCCGTGCAAGAAGGTCGGTCTCCACGCTTTGAGGCAGAACATCAGCCGCCGTGAATGCCTGCACGATGTTCACCCGATCGCCGTTCCTGCGGTAAAGGCTGCTCTCCTTTTGGGTCAGGGTGATCGTGGCGAGGGTGGAGAGCGGCGTCGCCGTGAACCCATCGACAGCTTCAGCTCGGGCTTGGGGTTGGACAAGGTACAGATCGCCGATGGCACTGATGCTTTCGCGTGTCTGCTGAGGGGCCATGACCAGGATCGGAATTTGTTCCTCCCCTTCCTGAATGGACCCGCCGACGCGCCCGTCAATTGCGTCAGCAATCTGGGCAGCAATCGAGGCATTCTCGAACCCCAAGGCTTCGGCGCGGGCCTCGTTTATCTGAAGGGTCACGCCGGGCGCGCCACCAGACAGAGACGCGCGGGTTCCAACGATGCCAGGTGTGTCGACCATGACACGCCGGATTTCTTCGCCCGCCTCGCGCAATGCCACGACATCCTGTCCGAAAAGCCGTGTCTCGACGGGGGCAGTGACAGGAGGGCCTTGCACCAAACGGCGCACCACAACCTGAGCTGCCGGAATACCGTCACCAAGGCTGCCCTGAACGCGTCTTAGAACGTCGAGTGTTGCGGCGGGTGATCGGGTCACGACCATAGCGTGGGCATAATGTGGCGTACTGCCTTCTTGGCTAAGCACGTTGTAGTAGAACATGGGCATGCCCCGCCCGACCATCCACGTCACGCTCTCGACAAGCGGATCGGCGCGCAAAGTGTCCCCCACCGCCAATGCAGCGGCATGTGTCTGTTCGAGGGGCACACCCGGAGCCATGTGGATTTCAACCTGAAACTGATCTCGGTCGACGCCGGGAAAGAACTGCGCTGGCAGGGTGGGGGCCAGAACCATTCCGAGCAAGGCAGGCGACAGGAAAAGTGATAGGGACAGGCGAGGATGGGCAAGGGACCAGCTGAGCATTGCGGTGAACTTGTCAAACAAGGCGGATGGGGTGGCGTCTTCACGTGGTTCAGGCAGTATCCGGCCCGCCAGACCCGAGGTCAGCACAAGCGCGATCACCAGCGACCAGCCCAACATAAGCAACACTGCAACTGCGATCGTACTGATAAAATCGCCTGACGCTCCGGGAAGCAAAAGCATCGGCATGAAGGCGAATGCAGTTGTCAGTGTCGAGGCCGTGAGTGGGGCCGTCAGGCGGCGGATCGAACCGCTGACGGCTTGTCCGCGGGATTGACCGGCTGCAATGCGGCGCATGATCTCGTCGACCATGACGATATTGGCATCGACCACCAATCCAAGGGCGACGATCAGACCCGTGACGGACATCTGATGGATCGGCACGCCGACGTAATAGAGGCTGGCAATGGTTGCCAGACCCACCAATGGAATTGTAGCGCCGACGATCAGCGCCGCACGCAAGCCCATCGAGACCAGCAGGATCGCAACGACAAGAGCCAACCCGATGGCGAGCGAGGTCGCCACCTCGATGAGCCGTTTGTTCGTGTAGCCACCTTGGTCAAAGATCATCTCGATGCGCAGCCCATCCGGCGCGGCTGATTTGAAATCCGCAAGTTCAGCGCGGAGATCTGCGGCCCAGCTGTCAATGCGTACACCGTCTTCGATCCGCACAGCCACAAGGACCGCGTCCTCACCGTTGTGAACACCTATGGTCTGCACCGGGTCACGAACGCCCCGCGTGATATCTGCAAAAGTCCCGAGGTGGAGCGCTGTATCGCTGTCATTGCGCAGGTCCACACCATAGAGATCTTGAAGCGTTGATATCTCTTCGGTCGCGCTCAACTGCATGTTGAGGCCTTCATTGGCCACGCGCCCTGCCTGTGTTCGCCCGTCGGCCTGCGCGATGGTGCCTGCCACATCAGCAAATGTAAGACCGAGCGATGCCAGTTTTGCGGGCGAAATCTCGACACGAATTTCCTCTTGCGGCATGCCGAACTTCTGGATCTTGCTTGTGCCCGAAACGTTTTGAAGCTGTAGCGACAGCGCATTGGCATAACGCCCGAGTATTGCAGGAGGAATGTCCGGGCGATCCGCGGAAACAGCGATAATGGCCGCGTAGGTATTGGCGAAATTGGTGTCGACGTTGCTTGGCCCCGCACCTTCGGGATAATCGGGGCGCGCGTCATCCAGTTCTTCGCGCACCTCAGCCCAGATGCGCTCGATCTGATCCACGTCGACCGAGGCCATAAGCTCGACAGAGATGACGGAAACATCCGCCGAGGACGTAGATTCGATCAGGTCGATCTCGGGGATGCGGCGCAGCTTTTCCTCGATCGGGATTGTCAAAAGCTCCTCGACGCGGCTTGCCTCGGCGCCGGGGTAGGGTGTGCTGATCAGCGCATAAAGATTGGTAATGGTAGGATCTTCCTGCCGCCCAATTGTAGACAAGACAGAGAGACCCCCGACGACGATCAGTGCAATCGCGAGGATAAGAAGCCGGGGCTGGCGGTAGGTGAGGTCCAGTTTCATTGGATCAGCGAAACCAGTTGGCCGGGAACAAGGCGATGCTGTCCCTCGGTGACAAGAAGGGCCGACGGGTCAAAAGTGCCCCGCACAAAGGCGGCAGTGTCACTGACATTGAGTATCTCGACGGCCTCCACCGCTATGCGGTGGTTTTCGCCAGTTGGCATTGCGACGATAATCTCCCAAAGGCCCCGCGATCCGTCGCGCAAGGCGCTTATTGGTACGATCGTACCGCTGGCGGGAACCTCTTGCATCATTTGCATTGTCGCTACACTTCCGGCCACAATCGCCGGATCGTCTTTTAGTTCGAACACCACGGCACGCGTCTGGGTCGCGGGGTCGATATTCGGACGGATCGCGGTGATACGAGCGGGGAACAGATCAGCCCCGATCATCAAATCAAGCTCGTCACCGACCGAAAGATCACGGCACAAAACCGAATCGACACCGATCCTGACCTTTCTGGGCCCGTCCTCGATCAATCTCAAAATCGGCTGCCCCGCCTCGAAAGAACTTCCCGGATCGGCAAAGTGCTGTGAAACGGTCCCTGCGAACGGAGCATGCAGGGTTGCCCGCCGGATCCGTGCCTCGAGCATAGTGATCTGTCCTTCGAGATCGGTTGCGCGCCCCGAAATCTGCGCGAATGAAATCCGAAGCGTATCAATGGCGTTCTTTGTTTCGCGGGACTTGTTTTTGCGGCTCTCTTCGCGGTCGAGCGTGCTCTCCATGCTGCTCTGTTCAACGCGGGCACTTGCAAGCAGCCTGACAAGGCGATCACGCTCAATCTCAAGCAATTCGGTGTCGAGACCCGCAAGAGCTGCGCCTGCTGTCACGGTTTCACCCTCTCCAGCGAAGATTTTGATGAGTTTGCCCGCTTCGTCAAAAGCGATGTCGACGGTCTGGTTGGGTTCGATCCGACCGGAAAAGCGCCGTTGCACGTTGTAGTGATCCGCCGCACGGAGTCTGGTAACCGAAACAGGTGTCGCTGGCTTCGATACTGATTTTAATGCAGTTCTCTCAATCACTGGCCCGGGCGCAGCCAAAGCATCGGTGGGTAGAAGGGAACGTGATAACACCAAGGTGATCATCGCGATAATGATCACTACCCCTGTTGTCACTGCCAGCTGCTTGATCCCAAACATTGCCACCCTCTCGACCGTCTGGGCTCCCGCCCGACGATTATGCTCATTTAAAGAAACATTATGATTGGATTGACCCTATTGTTGAATTCTGGCGAAAAATGGGCGTTCCGAAGAAAAATAGGCGGTACAAAGAAAAAAGCGGGTTTTTGTACATGCGTGTGTGTATTTATTGGAATTACTTTCGGAGCTGGCAGGGCAAGTGCTGAAGCAGATTCCGCTTCTGTCGCGTCTCGTGCGGGGCCTTGGCCAAGGCAATACGATCAGGCTCTTCGCGCGCCTGCCCCTAGTGAAGAAATCAGGCTAAAGTGGGGCTTGGAAAAGGTCAGATTGCCAAAGTTGTGCGGTTTGCCTTTATATTGACACATTTCGCCGCATAATTGCCTTCGACTGCAGATCTTTGAAAAGGTGATTCTATGGGTTTCTCATTTGGCATATTTGATGCGGATACAATTGAAGCTGCCTTTGGGCGCGAGGTCGTGGTTGCCGAGCTTTCGGCAGAACGCCGAGCCGTAGAAAGCGCCCGCCTTAAGCAGGAGTGGCTTAATCTTGCCGGAAAGTTGTCGTGGCGTGTGCACCCTGCCGGGTTGTGCAAAGTTTCTGGATAGTTGAAATTGCGGGTCGGATAATCGGCTTGAAGGTTTAGTACGCACCATCATTATTAGGGATTGGTGATGCCGCAAACTGGCTGTAATCGTCAGACTTCTTAATCAAACAGAAAGAGCGGCTCTGTAAAGCCGCTCTTTTTTATTGTTATGTGATGACCAGATCAGGCTGACTTGCGACGCCGTCCCGCTACACCAAGGGCGCCAAGCCCCGCAAGCAACAACCAGCCAGCTGCCGGCAGAGGTATGACGCTGACCTTGTAATCAAAGTACAGATCGCTCGAATTTGCTCCATTTTCGGTTGTCACAAAAGTCTCGCTGAATGTCGCACCATTATCGTTGCTGAAGCCGAGCAGGGTGAATGTAAATATTGTATTGTCCACAAGGATATCTTCATCGGCGCCGCCTTGTGCCGAGACGGTTACGATATCATCACAGGGTACGCCTGACTGCTGCAAGAGTCCGCAAGGCGCAGTGTTGGTGGTCTCTTCGTGGATAAAATCGAATATAGCCCCGAAAGACGCTGTCAAAATACCTTGCGGGAATGTGTTACCTTCCCCATCTTCCAGCACCGATCCACCGAATGAAAAGTTTAACTGAATGCTTTCAAGCGTCGTTCCGGTAATCGGAAAATTCAAATGAGTAAATGTCCCGAGCACGGTCGGCGTGTTTTCCGCCAAGGTGAAGCCAAGTGGGCTCCTCGGTGTGAAGTCGTACCCTGACGGATTGTTCCCGTTACCCCAGCGAGCGCTCACCGTATCACCGCTGTTGTCAATCGCCACACCCGCGGGGGTTGGGTTCTGCCATGCTGCGTTAATCGTGTCGATCGAAACAGAGGCGGCCATCGCTCCCGTTCCCATGCAAGTCGCCGCGACCGCGGCAATTAAGGTCTTTGTCGTTCTCATCTTCAGTACCTTTCTTAGAAGTCTTGACGGCAGCCAGGTTGCCGAGCTATACAACTATGAGGTGTGCTTGAATCTTTTAGCACACGTAATAAGTGTGTTGGACTGTACTAAATACTTAGTCTTTAAAGTGCCCCGGTGGGGCTCACGGGCGAGCCCGTGGAGACACGTGTTGCTGTGAATAATTCCAACACTGCTTAAGACATTATCACTAAAAGTTCGATTTTTCTATCTTAAAGACCCATTTACGTTGTTTCGGGGACGTTTGGTGCGTCATTCCGTTGAATTTGCGCTGAAAGTTATTTTGAGCAAATCGGCTGGGAACGTAGTAATTGCGCCTAAAAAAATCCCGCCAAACAGCGTCTATCGAATCGTCTGCACCCCATGACTCATTAGACGGATGGTGCGCGCCCCATGCGGAGTAGGACTTAGGTAAACTATTGCGTTCGGTAGCAGAGTAGACCTCCCACAGATGCGCCATATCCCGTGAGGCGCGACAAAGCTCTCACTCTTGTGTAAGAGAGATATCAATTGGTTTGGGGCTTTGTTTTCCGGTAATACGCATGCGTGAAATTCTTGTTGTCGATCTGGATCACACGCTCCTGAAAAGCGATATGCTTTTCGAGAGTTTCTGGTCCGCTTTTAGTCGGAACTGGCGCAGCCCGTTCAGGTCGATGCTGGCATTGTCGGAAGGGAAGGCAGCCCTAAAGCATTATCTGGCCGATGTGGCGCAGATTGATGTCACCATGCTTCCCTATGATGACGAGGTGATAGCCTATATTAGAGCATGGCGCGCCTCGGGTGGACGCACAGCTCTTGTTACGGCGACCGATGATAAAATTGCGCAGTCCATCGCAGATCACCTCAAATTCTTTGATGAAGTGCACGGATCAAATGGGTCCGAAAATCTGAAAGGGCCAAATAAAGCGCGATTTCTGATCGAGACGTATGGGGAAAAGCAATTTTCCTATATTGGGGATTCACAAGCTGATCTGGACGTCTGGAAACATGCCAAGCGGGCCATCACTGTAAATCTCTCGAGCGCTTTGAGGGCAAAAGCGTCCAGCGTTGCCGATGAGGTGGAGCATCTTACAACGCACACCTCCCGACCGATAGCATATTTCATGGCGGTCCGACCCCATCAGTGGCTCAAGAATGCTCTGGTCTTTTTGCCTATGCTCGCTGCGCATCAGCTGGACGGGCCTACCTTCATGGTGTCCCTGCTCGCATTTGTCGCCTTCTGCCTCATTGCCTCGAGCGTCTATATCGTAAACGATTTGCTTGATCTGGGTGCCGACCGGGCGCATCCGCGCAAGCGTGAACGACCTTTCGCTGCGGGCAGTATTCCAATCGCCTCAGGTATGTGGATGGCGGTGGGGCTTCTGGGAATAGGGGCAGTGATCGCCGTTTTGCTCGGGCCGGCTTTTTTCGGCGTATTGCTTGGCTACTACATCTTAACCACGGGGTATTCGCTTTATCTCAAGCGGCGGATAATCGTCGACATCTGCGTGCTTGCCGGTCTTTATACGGCGCGTATCGTGGCAGGAGGGGCTGCGACGGGCATACCCCTGTCTGTTTGGCTCCTCGCGTTTTCGATCTTCTTTTTCCTGTCTCTGGCTGCGGTAAAGCGGCAGGCGGAACTTGTCGACAGTGCGCGGCGGGGCAAGCTCAAGGCGACCGGACGCGGCTATCACACCGAAGACCTGCCAATCATTTCGATGATTTCGATCAGCGCGGGATATGTCGCGGTCCTTGTGATGGCGCTTTATGTGAACTCGCCTGCGGTGACCGAGCTGTATAACCACCCCGAGGCGTTGTGGGGGGCTTGCACCATTTTGCTGTATTGGATCACCCGCACGGTCCTGCTCGCGCATCGCGGCGCGATGCATGACGATCCACTGGTCTACGCTGCAAAAGACCGTATTAGCCAAGCGTGTTTCCTCGGTAGTCTGGCCTTTGTGGTTGCAGGTGCTGTGTTGTGACCTTCCGCAAGCTTGTCATCAGATTTACAGCCTTTGCCATTCTGGCGACCCTCGCAAATTTGGGCATGCAGCGTCTTGTTATGGCTCAAGGCAACGAGGGGCTCACCTTTGTTCTGGCGGTCGGGGCAGGGACATTTGTGGGGCTTATCACAAAATACATCCTCGATAAGAAATGGATATTTTATGATGATGCCACGGGCATGAAAGCCCATGGTCGCAAGTTTTCGCTCTATACGGCGATGGGACTTATCACGACAGCGATCTTCTGGGGCGTTGAGACTGTCTTTTGGCTCGTTTGGCAAACAGATGCTATGCGCGAGCTTGGGGCCATCATTGGTTTAAGCATCGGCTATTACATCAAATTCCATCTCGATCAGCGATTTGTGTTCACCGACAAACGTCTTGAGGTGGTGACATGATCCTTTCAGGTTGGGGGCGTTATCCGGTTCTGGACGCGGCTGTCCACGCGCCGCGCAGTTTTGCCGAACTTCGCGAAGATGTGCGGGCCGCGCAGAGCGTGATCGCGCGCGGGAACGGGCGCGCTTATGGCGATAGCGCCATCAATACCGCAGCAACCATCAAGACACAGCATCTCAACCGTATGCTGGCGTTTGATCCCGACATCGGCCAATTGATCGCCGAACCGGGTGTGCTGCTGGGGGATATCATCGCTGCTTTTCTGTCCCGTGGCTGGTTCCTCGCGGTGGCGCCCGGCACGAAATTCGTCAGCCTTGGGGGGGCGATTGCCGCCGATGTGCACGGCAAGAACCACCACAAGGATGGCAGCTTCCGCACTTGCGTCGATTGGGTTGATGTGATGGATGCCCAAGGTGCGGTCACGCGATGCTCTGCCTTGGAAAATCCTGTCCTGTTCGATCATACGCTTGGTGGCATGGGGTTGACGGGCGTCATCACGCGGGCAGCGATCCGTCTGCGCCCTGTGGAGTCCGCGTGGATGGTGCAGACTACGCAACCGGCCGCCAATCTCGAGGCCGCGATGGATCTGTTCGAAGCCAATCCTGACGCCAGCTACTCCGTCGCATGGATTGATTGCCTTGCGACGGGCAGCACGAAAGGGCGTTCATTGGTGACGCTGGGGGAACATGCTCGCTTGACTGATCTTCCCGAAGATCGAGCACGAGCGGCTTTCGATGTGCCCGACAATAGGACGTGGGCGGTCCCTTTTGATGCGCCGGGTTTTGCACTCAACAAGGTCACGGCGCGCGCTTTCAATGCGCTCTACTACCGGAGAGGGTCGCGTAAGTCGGGTCAACAGATCACCAACTGGGACAGCTTCTTCTTTCCGCTGGACGCCATCCTGCACTGGAACCGTATCTATGGGCGCAAAGGATTTGCCCAGTTTCAATGCGTGTTGCCGCTGGCTGCGTCCTACGCTGGCCTCTCGGCTTTGCTAAGTGCCATCTCCAAGGCGGAGGTTGGCGCGTTTCTTGCCGTTCTCAAACGATTTGGACCTCAGACAAGTGCGTTTTCTTTCCCGATGGAGGGCTACACGCTGGCCCTCGATTTTCCGGTCAACGCCCGAACTCTGCGCCTGCTGAGCGAGCTTGATCGCATCACACTTGACCATGGCGGGCGCTTTTACCTTGCCAAGGATGCGCGGATGTCTGCGGATGTCTTTGCTGCATCCGATAAGCGGATCGAGGCCTTTCGTGCCGAGCGTCAGGGCAATGGCTGGCAAAATTCTTTCGCATCTGCCCAATCCCGGAGACTTAATTTATGACGAAATCTCCCGTTCTCATTCTGGGCGCGCGTTCAGACATCGGCAAAGCCACCGCGCATGCCTTTGCAGCGCTGGGTCATCCGGTTCAGCTTGCGGCACGCAACGCAGACACGCTGAAAGCCGATCAATCCGACATGGTGCTCAGGCATAATGTTGCGGTGTCCCTGCATGAGTTTGACGTGCTGGACCTTGCGACACACGCAGCATTTGTCGACGGTCTGCCCGAAATGCCCGACGTGGCGATCTGCGTCGTCGGATTGATGGGGGAGCAATCGCAAAACGAGCAGGACCTCGATGCCGCGGTCCGCGTGATGCGCAGCAACTATGAGGGTCCCGCACATATTCTTGCCGAGTTTGCCAACCGGTTCGAGGTGCGCGGATCCGGCACGCTTGTGGGTGTCAGTTCTGTCGCGGGAGAAAGAGGTCGGGCCACCAACTATGTCTATGGGTCTGCGAAAGCGGGATTTTCGGCGTTCCTGTCGGGTTTACGGAACCGATTGGCAGGTAAAGGCGTGCATGTTGTCACCGTGCTGCCTGGGTTTGTAGAAACAAAGATGACCGAAGGAATGGACTTACCCGCGCCGCTGACGACCACACCGGACCATGTGGCGCAGGCGCTGGTTGATGCGGTGGAGAGAAAAGTTAACATAATCTATATTAAGCGCACGTGGCGATATATTATGATGATCATCCGCGCCATTCCAGAAAGCATATTCAAAACGCGGAAGATCTAGGCCGTGTTTTCAAGCGTTGCATGCACTGCCCCATGTCGGACTAACCTGCCACCTGATGCATCTTGATTTGACTGTCACTCGCCGACCGAAAGGCAGGCCACTTTGAGTTTGGGAAAACGAAGTGCTGGTCAATGTCATCGCGCGTTGTCGGTTCAGCACCCGAACGGATATGGAAGTTTATGACTTTTTCGTTTTCAATGCGAACGTCGAAATGAGATTGCTCGAAACCCAAAGTATCGAACCCCATCTTGTAAATCATGATTGCTGAATACGTGACCAGACCAGATGGTTTTGAGGGCTGGATAATCCAACTCCCCCAACAAAAAGAGTTTCCCCTGAAGTCATACATGCGAACGACGCCCAAATCCTGGGCTTGATGGCGGATAACAAAGTAAAACTCTTCGCCCTCTTCTTCGCGCTTTTTATAATTTTCGATCCATGTCCTCTGGTGTTCGACGGCCGCGGAGCTTTTTGAGATGTGTTGATTAAGGTTGGGATCCGCACGCAACGCGCAGATAAATGCAGCATCATCCGGAACTACAAAACGGACATGCGTTAGAAGCGCATCATCCATTGATGTGGACTTGAGCAGTTTATCGCGGCGTGAGGTTTGGGACATGCTTCAATCTATCGGGCTAGAGTAAGGTGCTGAACTTGAACACAAGAGATAACAGATTTTTCTAATCTCACACACCTCGTTTTCACATCAAAGCAAAACATGGCAGACGCTAATGGGCTGTTGTCTTAGCGAAAAACCTGTCGTTACTCGACGTCAAGAATTTCTTCGGGCATGCTCTTGTCACGTAAGACCAGAGTGCTCTTTCTGGTTTCCCCCGCTATTGCCTGCTCGGGTCTTGTGGTCTTTCGCCATTCGTAGATAGCGTGTATGACAAAAATCGACCGGAAAGAGCCGGATATATTTGAATACAGTGCCGGTCGGACTGCAGCCGATCCGGCAAGGTGTCTAAAGATTTCGAAGGAAAGACATGACATGGGTGCACGACTGGGATTTGTGAAGGAAATCACGCTGCCTCAGATACATGATCCGCGCGGAGATCTGACATTCGTGGAAGGCGGCAATCATCTGCCGTTTGACATTGCGCGTGTCTATTACCTTTATAATGTGCCTGTAGATGCCGAACGTGGTGGTCACGCGCATAAAGAGCTCGAACAGGTGATATTTGCGCTGTCAGGCAGTTTCAGAGTGAGAACCGATGATGGCAAAACAAAGTCCGATTTCTGGCTGAGAGATCCGCGAAAGGGTTTGCACGTGAGCAAACTTGTATGGCGCGAGATGGACTGTTTTAGTCAGGGTGCCGTTTGCATGGTACTAGCATCAAGGCCCTATGACGAAGACGATTACTTCCGGGATTACAAAGATTTCTTAAAGGCCGCTACGACCTGATCAAATCAATTTGCCAAGGAATATTGCCGGCGTCCCGCCAAGTGGTTTTCGAGATGTCCGCACAATAGGTCTAAGAAATCGATCCCAGCATGAGGGACTTGTTAAGATGGTTCCCATTGGGTCCTATACAGATTATTGATGATTTGAATACTGGCGGCTCAATCTGGGGAAAATAACATGATTCCGTTTCTCGACGTGGGCGCAGCTTACACAGAGCTAAAGCACGATATTGATAAGGCCGTCGCGACGGTTATGGAAAGCGGCTGGTACATTTTAAGCCCTGAGGTCGACGCGTTCGAGACCGAATGGGCGGCGTTTTGCGGGGCTCAACACTCGGTCGGGGTGGCTAACGGGCTTGACGCTTTGACACTGTCCTTGCGCGCGCTTGATGTTGGCGCCGGCGACGAAGTCATTGTGCCGTCGAACACCTATATTGCGACTTGGCTGGCGGTGACGAGCGTGGGCGCGGTGCCAGTGCCTGTGGAACCTGATCCGTCCACACACAACATCGATCCAAATCAGATAGAGGCGGCGATCACGCCGAAAACCAAGGCGATCATTCCGGTGCACCTTTATGGTCAGCCAGCCGATATGGACCCGATTTTGTCCATCGCCCACGCACATGGGTGTGCGGTGATAGAGGATGCAGCGCAAGCCCATGGTGCAGCTTACAGAGGCCAACGTATCGGGGGCCACGGGGATATCGCGTGTTGGAGCTTTTATCCCGGCAAGAACCTTGGTGCGCTAGGCGACGGTGGCGCGATTACAACAAACCGGGCAGATCTTGCGGAGCGGATCCGAGTGCTGCGCAATTATGGGTCTCGGGAAAAATACATCAATGAGGAGCTTGGGACAAATTCCCGGCTCGATCCTATTCAGGCTGCGGTGCTCAGGGTGAAACTGAAGCATCTGGAGGAGTGGACCAACCGGCGGCGTGATATCGCGCGTATATATAGCGAAGGGCTGGAGGGACTTGATATCGTGTTGCCCCACGTACCCCAATGGGCCGACCCTGCCTGGCACCTATATGTGATCCGCGCCCGTAGCCGTGAAGCTCTACAGTCGGCCCTCAAATCACAAGGCATTGACACTCTTATTCACTATCCGGTGCCACCGCACATGCAAAAAGCCTATGCCTCTCTCGGCATCGCAGCTGACAGTCTGCCGATTGCACGCAACCTCGCTGATGAGGTGCTTAGTCTTCCGATCGGTCCCCAACTTGGCCTCGAGGCCGCCAGAAAAGTTGTCGACGTATTGCGCGGCGTGATCTGACTTGCGGGGCGTCGTGGGATATCTTTTCAGGATGCGCGGTTGGCTGAAACCACGTATTGCCAAGCTGCGCTATAAGGTGATTGCGCGCGGGTTCGAAAGTGCTGGTCGCGGCGGATCATTGGGACGCGGCTTGAACATCCCTGGAAATCTGACCGTCAACCTTGGAGAAAGGGTGGCAATCCGTGAAGGCTGTTGGTTTGGCGGCAGAGGCACGTTGAGCATCGGGGATCGCACGGCCATCAACGCGGGTTGTATTCTGACGGCGATGGAGCGCATCGAGATCGGGTCCGACGTCATGATGGCGCCCGGTGTCTATGTGTTGGACGTCGATCATGCTTTTCCAGACCGAACCCAACCCATCTCCCGCCAAGGGTATGAGATCGCGCCGGTACATATCGGAAACGGGGCCTGGATCGGTGCGGGCGCGGTCATCACACGGGGTGTCACGATCGGAGAAGGTGCAATCGTCGGTGCCAACAGCGTTGTGACGCGGGACGTCGCCCCCTTCACGATTATCGGTGGTATTCCTGCAAAAGTGATCAAAGAACGTCCGGAATGAGCGGGCTGGCCAAGGCATTTGCGCTGTTTTCAGGTGCGTCGGCGATTGGTTCGGTCACGCAAGTCATAAAGGGCAAGTTTACGGCGATAGCGCTTGGTGCCGAAGGCGTTGGCATCCTCAACCAGCTGACCAGCCTCTGGAGTCTGTTTTCTGTTCTGGCATCCCTTGGCTTTTACAACGGGTTGCTGCGTCATCTGGCACCGTCTTGGGACGCAGGTGATCGCGACGCGTTCCGCAACCACATGTCGTCCAACACCTTTGTGCTAATGATGTCGTCCCTGCTGTTCGCGGTGGGCGGGTGTGTCTTCAGCACGGAGCTGTCCGCCCTTGTTTTCGCAGATGGTGGTGAACGTGCGGAATTGATCTGTCTGATAATGCTCGGGCTGCCGATTTTTGCTGCGGCTCAGGTGTACCGCGCAATGCTCAATGCCACGCGATCGGTGTCCGCCGTGGTGAAGGCGCGAATTTCTGCGGATGTGCTTAGTGTTATTGTCCTCATCACGCTGCTCTATCTGATCGGGTTCAAGGGCGCGGTTCTGAGCTATGTCGCTTTGCATGCGCTCTATTTGGGGTTCACGTTTTATTATGTACGCAAAGTTCTTGGTATGGATGTGGCACGACCCGAGCCCAGCCGTTTTTCCTTTCAGGAGGTGCGCGTTAACTTGGGCTTCGGGCTGAATGGCCTGATCGCGGTCTCCATCGGAACACTGACAACCATCTTGATCTCTCGCTGGATCATCGCGTCGCTCGGTGCAGACAGTAACGGCCTTTATATGATGGCCGTAAAGGTGGCCACAGTTTACCTTGGTGGTTTGTCGGCTACCGCTGTCGGATACTACTTTCCGATTCTGGCCAAGACGCGGACCGACAATGAAATGTTTGGTGTCATGAACCGGACATGGTCGATTTACCTTTTTGTTTTGCCTCCTGTCATCGTGATCCTCATGTCAACGGGAGACTGGTTGATGTGGCTGCTGTTCACGGCGGAATTCATACCGGCTGCGATCCTGTTGCTGCTGATTTTGCCGGGGGACCTTTTTCGTGTATCGGCCGAAACTGTTAGCATGGCGCTTTTGGCGCGCAAACGGTTGGTTCTGTCGACGGGGTCCTATTTCCTCTGGTCACTGGTTTACATATCGCTCGCGGTCTATCTTTTGCCGCGTTACGGATTGACCGGTGTGGCGTTGGCATATCTTCTTTCCCAGATCTATAACACGGTGCAGGCTTTAACGGTCAGCTATCTGGTGTTCGGGTTTGTACCGGCACGTTCCAACGTGCTTTCAAGCATCAGCGCGTTGGTGTTGGTCGGGGCCGCCGCGATCCTGGTGCTCATGGACCTTAACAGCGTTCTGCATATTGCATTGGCATTGGCGCTGCTTGGTCTATGGGCAGGCTTCTCCTGTCTTAATCAAGATTTCAGGAAAGGCCTTCGCAGGCTTCTTGACCGGATCGGCCTTTCCTCCAAAAATCAAAGCAGTTCCTCTTGAACCCGTTTCATCCTAAAGAGAACCGCAAATAACAGAGAGAAGTCGGCCTGTGCAGTCTCATCCATTGGTTACAGTTGTCATCCCGTCCTTCAATCATGCCGCTTATATTGATGTGGCAGTTGAAAGCGTTCTTGCGCAGACATATCCGGAAATCGAGCTTGTCATCGTTGACGATGGCTCCACTGACAATAGCCATGATGTGATCCGGAAATATGAGCATCATCCGCAGGTCACTATCATCTTGAACACCGAAAATGCGGGCCAAAGCGCGGTCCTAAATCAGGCTCTTGCCGTGGCGAAGGGCGAATTTGTAGCTTTTCTGCCGTCTGATGATTGGTACCTGCCGCATAAGACCGAAGTTCAGGTCGAGAAGTTCAAAAACTCCAGCGATAGTGTCGGGGTCGTTTATGCGAACGGGCAAAGGTTTTTCGAAGACACCGGCAAGACTATCGACGTCAAGCTGCCTGTGCATGAGGGCTATATCGCCAAGCGTCTTATTCAGGAAGGCAACTTTATCTATCCGGTGACCCCGCTCTATCGACGGGCCGTTTTTGACCACGTTCAACCGAATGAGCAGTTTCGAGCCGAGGGAGAAGCCGTTCATCTGCGGATCGCGCTCAAATACGAATATGCCCATGTGGATGAAAACGTCGCGGTGATGCGCGATCACTCAAGCAATATTGGCAAAGCTGCCAGCATCATGAACGATGAATTGATCCGACATCGGGAATGGTACTTTAACCTACCCGATTTGCCAGAGGATGTCCGGTCATTGAAAGATGACTCGCTGCTTAGAATCTATCGGGTCAAGGCGATGCAACTCATCCTTGATCGTCAGGAAACACGCAAAGGCCGCGAAAATATTTACAAGTGTTTTGCCCTACGCCCCTCTGCTGTGCTGCAAGACCCTAAACTGCTGGTTTCATATGGTGCGAGCTTCCTCCCCAAGTCATGGATTGGAAAAATTACCGCGATGCGCAAACGGTCACTCGCAAAGCGGGACATCTACTATACGTCGCAAAAGTGAATGATGCGCGCTGCTGAACAAACCCACACCTTGGGTAAATGGTAGTTCAGCGTCTTGAAGTTGAGGAAACCACGCTGACAGGTCGAAGCGCGGGACGGTTCAGTTTTGCGCTGATACACCGCGTGTCGAGGTCAGGGATTTCAAAACCAGATCCTGATGGTGCGCCAGCGCCTGTTGATCCGTTGCGTAATGGGCCTCGATCTCTCTGACCAGTTCGGGATCAAGAACTTTCGCGTTGTTTACCTGCGTTACGTTCATCTTTTGCATCTTGCGCGCCAGCCCGAGGGACCTCACACCCGCTACCCGTTTAATCGCTTGGGCGCTGCGGCGGATCACAGGAGGCGGCGACTTGAGAAAACCGGCAAGGGCTCTGGACCTCTGGGTTGTGGCTGCATGAACGGGGGGAAACGCGATCCGGCCGTCGTCATCAAGACCCAACCACGACACCACCGCCTGATACATCCCGCGCGGATCTGCGATGAAGTCTTCAAGGTGCATTATGCGGATCTGGCTGTCGGGAAAGGCCGCGCGATAGCGGTCAATCTGCTGCGCAAACAGCCCGATGGATTTGTAATCCAGCATTGACGCCTCGCGCGCGACAGAGCGCACCTGTCCGGAAGCCTGCCACGCTTGCTGCAAATCCGCGATGTCTTCGTCCAGATTGTTCAGCATCTGGTTATGGTATGACTTCAGAAAGGGCACGATGCCGCGCAGGCAAATGAGAATACGCGCTTCGGGCGCCTCTTGCGCAATATTGGCGGCTGCAGCTTTGGAGTAGAGATACTGAACGGATGCCTCTCCGCGTATCGTGGAACGTTGCGCCGCGTCGCTTTCAAACAACGCCAGATAGTCAGAGCGGTCCGTGTACCATCTGAAACCCGGCATATCATCATTGTAGTAATGCGGCTCTTTGGCATCTGCCGGAAAGAAAATCTCGGGGTGTGTCCCCAAATAAGTGTAAAGCGCAGTCGTGCCGCATTTGGGAGCGCCAACGATGAAAAAGTTTGGGTGCGATGCGTTCACCTGTTATCCTCCGGTGGAGCCAAGAAGATGCGGCGCGCGAAGAGCGGACACAGACCGCAGCTGTGGCTGCTTTTAAGGTCCCACGCCTGTCTCAACAGTGTGGTGTCCAAGGCGAAGTGCAGATTCATGCTTTTTTCAACTCATCTTCAGCGGTGTGAGCATCTAAGCTTGGAGTGTGGCGATATCAAGGCAATCCCACCATTGATCCCGCCTCAGAACGCGTTGCCTTCACCAAAGCCAAACTTCTGCAATGTTCAAAGGCGCGCATCAAAATTCAGCGCATTGCTGATCAGAGGCTACCAAAGACGCCATTTCTAGCGTCAGGTCCCTCTGAGAGGTACATTGACCTGAAAAGCCGCACCGCTTATCGAAGATCCAGAAAGACAACTCCGCAGTTTATTTTCAAAGCAGTAAACCCAATACAAATGCCATTCAGCTTACAACGTTTTTTCGGCCGGTTGTTACGCCTAAGCCGACGTCTTGGAACTTCGGTTGCTGGATATCTCTCTCTGATGAGGTCCGATTTTGAAGTTGAAGGCAAAGTTGTTGTTGGGCGACATGTCCGTTTGCGTGCAACAGATGGCGGGTCAGCGATATTGCAGGACGGCGTGTCCTTGGACCGGCTTACGGATATCACGGTTAAACACGGGCGCCTCGAGATTGGCGCGCGCAGTTATATCGGGCCGGGCAGTGTGATCTGCGCACGGGATCAAGTCATCATCGGAACGGATTGCCTCATTGCGGAACACGTCACCATTCGTGATCAGGATCATCGTTTTGGCCCTGGGCTGATCACTGCTCAGGCAGGGTTCACTACGGCACCGGTCATTATTGGCAACAACGTGTGGATCGGCGCCAAGGCGACCGTGACCAAGGGGGTCACAATCGGGGACAATGTGGTTATCGGGGCAAATTCAGTTGTCACGCGAAATATTCCTTCGAATAGTGTTGCAGTCGGTATGCCAGCACGGGTGATCCGGACCATCGGGGAAAACGAGTGAACCTGCCGCTGGCTTGAGCGGGTCATGCAGCGCGAACAAAGGGATTGTCTTGTCAGAAAAGACCATATCGATTGTACTACCTGACCTTCGCGGTGGCGGTGCGGAACGTGTGAACCTTGATCTTGCTAGAGGTTTCAGGGCGCGTGGGTTCAATGTTGAATTCGTCTTGCGCTTGGCACGCGGAGAGTTGCTGGAAGAAGCCAGTGAGATAGGGCAGATTGTGGGCCTCGATGCGCCGCGTGTCAGGTCGGCGATGAAACCCTTGATAAACTACATCGCGGAACGACGCCCTGATGCGATCCTTGCGTCAATGTGGCCGTTGACTGCTCTCACGATATGGGCCCGCGCACGATCACGGCATCAATGCCCTGTTGTGTTGGTCGAACACGGCATGTTGTCGCGTCAATACAAAGGTCGGGGTGCGCTTCATAAGTTGATGCTGCAAAAGAGCTTGAAGTATGCCGCCACACGCGCGGAGGGTGTTGTTGGCGTCTCTCAGGGCGTGGCAGACGATCTCGCGAAGCTGACGGGACTGGATCGGGGCCAGTACAACGTCATTTACAACCCCGTCCCTCTTTCGGGTCGCGTGACCGCGCGCGCGCGGGACGATGTCGAAGACCTGTGGCAGGGTGGTCAGGGCAAGCGGATCATCACAGTCGGGACCTTCAAGCAAGTCAAAAACCAGGCCTTGCTGATTGATGCACTGGCAGGACTTAATGATCCTCACGCCCGCCTCATGTTGGTGGGCGACGGTGATCTGCGCGGTGATCTGGAGCGTCGGGCACAGGAAATGGGGGTCGTGGATCGCGTAAAGTTTGCAGGTTTTCAGACCGAGCTTGATGCATTCTATGCCAGCGCGGATGTGTTCGCGCTGGCCTCATGGCGTGAGGGGTTTGGCAATGTCATTGTTGAGGCGATGCACCACGGGCTAAGGATCGTGTCGACAGATTGCCCGACCGGACCCGGAGAGATCCTTGAGAACGGAAAATACGGGCGACTGACACCCCCCGGAGATCAGGAAGCTATGACTGCTGCATTGCGTGAAGCGCTCGCCAGCCCGTTTGACTCGGATCGTCAGAAATCTCGGGCCGCCGCGTTCACGCCAGACATTGCGATCGACGCCTACCTCGCCCTGCTTTTCCCGCACCAGCGCCAGACAGTTGAGGGATAGACGTCAATCACGACAAATCCCGATGACTGTTTTGGTTTGGTCGCAAATCGACGGCAAGTCGATGCATCAGCGGGTTGGAAACTAAACTTTATCACGGTATCAATTGTTAAACGATTGGGACAATTTGATGAAGAAAATTCTCATTACTGGTACGGCCGGCTTTATTGGGTTCCATCTGGCAAAGCTTTTGCTCAAAGAAGGCTGGCAGGTTCACGGCTATGATGGAATGACGGACTACTATGATGTGACGCTCAAGGAAAAGCGTCATACCATGTTGCTTCAAAACCAACATTTTGCGTGCACGATAGGGCAGCTGGAAGATCAGCAGGCTTTTGATGCCGTGGCCGACGCGTTTGAACCAGATGTGATCGTGCATCTGGCAGCACAGGCTGGCGTTCGCTACAGCTTGGAAAATCCACGTGCCTATCTCGATTCAAACGTGATCGGAACGTTCAACGTCATGGAGGCGGCCCGGCGGCATGAGGTGGATCATCTGCTGATGGCCTCCACATCCTCGGTTTACGGTGCCAATACCGAGATGCCTTTTGATGAGACGGAAAAGGCCGACACCCAGCTGACGATCTACGCCGCGACCAAGAAGGCGAATGAAAGCATGGCCCACGCCTATGCGCATTTGTGGAACCTGCCGACAACGATGTTTCGGTTTTTCACCGTCTATGGCACGTGGGGGCGTCCGGATCTGGCGCTTTACAAGTTTGTGGATGCGATCCTCGATGATCGGCCGATCGACATCTACAACCATGGTGAGATGTATCGCGATTTTACCTATGTTGACGACCTTGTGCGTGGCATCGCCCTTTTGATTGCTGCTGTTCCGGAACGGCCCGAGACGCCCGAGGATATCAAAGAAGGAGACAGCCTCAGCCCGGTTGCCCCTTACCGCGTTGTCAACATCGGCAATTCCGAGAAGGTACGCCTGCTGGATTTCATTGACGCCATCGAAGACAGTTTGGGAAAGAAGGCCCAGCGAAATTATATGGACATACAGATGGGCGACGTGCCAGCCACTTGGGCCAACGCTGACCTGCTTGAACGTCTGACCGGCTACAAACCCGAGACGGATTTCCGTGACGGGATCGATCTGTTCGTAGAGTGGTTCCGTGACTATTACGGAAAACGCCCATGAAGGAGCTGGTCCGCAGCCTGATGCGGCCGCCCGCATTGGCGATGCGTGCCCTAAGCGTGACGCCCCCCGAAACAGTGTTCAAACATTTGCACAGGTCGGGTCCGTTCGATATCCGCTTGCCCGAAGGTCGCGGGACATTGACGTTGATGTCTTGGGGCGACCGTGTTGAGAACGAATTGTTCTGGCGCGGCTGGATCGGCCATGAGCCAGAGGTCATGCGTTGGTGGGGGCGTCTGGCGCTTGATGCAAAAACCGTGCTGGACATTGGCGCGAACACGGGCTGCTTTGCTTTCACGGCCAAAGCACTTAACCCCGATGCCACTGTGCATGCGTTTGAGCCTGTCAGCCGGATCGCCGAAAGAATTGGTGTAAACTGCGAAGTATCTGGTCTGGATGTGAAGGTTTTTCAGCAGGCCGTGGCAGATGAGGTTGGAGAAGTTCTGATCCATGATCCTGGCGGTGCCAATGCCTACAGTGCGTCTCTGGATGCCAATTTCCTGCCGGGCGACAAGGACAGCTACCCCGTGCCCGTTGTGACGGTGGATGATCACTGCGCGCGACACGGGGTGGAGCCTGATCTCATCAAAGTAGACGTGGAAGGGATCGAGGGGCGCTTGCTTCTTGGCGCGCGCCAGACTTTGCTCTCATTACAGCCTCTGATCGTCTGCGAGTGGACCAGAAGCTCAGCTGAGCATGCTGCTGCGCGTGACCTGCTGGAGGAGGCTGGTTATGTCGTTATCGATCCGGCCACCGGCGGCAAAACCACTCTGGATGCCGGTCGCGCGTACGACGATAGGAATGTTATCTTTTGCCCCGCGTCTCGTGCGGATGTGTTGCGGTCTTCGGGGTCGCTGTAGATTTGCAGTGCCTGTTGGCCGGATTTGAAGTCAGAACCCTTTGAGGAATTTGAATATGTCGAAAGCCCTTATTGCCGTCATCGGCCTTGGATATGTCGGTCTTCCACTTGCTGTCGAATTTGGCAAAACACGCAAGGTGATTGGCTTTGATATCAACCAAAGCCGCATTGCCGAGCTGAAGGATGGCCATGATGCCACCCTCGAAGTGGACAACGATGAATTGGCCGAGGCCAAGCATTTGAGCTTCTCTTCGGATGTGGATGATCTGAAAGACGCCACGGTGTTTATCGTGACGGTGCCGACGCCGATTGATGCCCACAAGCGCCCCAACCTCACGCCGTTACACAAAGCATCCGAAACGGTGGGTCACGTGCTGAAAAAAGGCGATATCGTCATTTATGAAAGTACGGTTTTCCCTGGAGCCACGGAAGAAGAATGCGTGCCCGTATTAGAGGCGGTGTCGGGTTTGCGTTTCAATGAGGACTTCTTTTGCGGCTACAGCCCCGAGAGGATCAATCCGGGTGACAAGGAACACAGGCTGCCGACCATTCGCAAGGTCACGGCCGGGTCCACGCCGCAAGTCGCGGCCGAAGTAACTGCCCTTTATGACGAAATTATCACCGCAGGCACCTATCAGGCGCAGAGCATTCGGGTGGCCGAGGCGGCAAAGGTGATCGAGAACACACAGCGCGATCTTAACATTGCGCTGGTCAACGAACTGGCTCTGATTTTTAACAAGATGGATCTCGATACCGAAGCTGTGCTGGAAGCTGCTGGTACGAAATGGAATTTCCTGCCATTCCGTCCGGGTTTGGTTGGCGGCCACTGTATTGGTGTCGACCCCTATTATCTCACGCATAAGGCGCAGGCCATTGGCTATCATCCGGAGGTCATACTGGCCGGTCGTCGGATCAATGACGGAATGGGCGCCCATGTGGCCGAACAGTTGATTAAAGCGATGCTCAAACAGCGCATGCCGGTCAATGGGGCACGCGTGTTGGTGCTTGGGCTTACCTTCAAGGAAAATTGCCCTGATCTGCGCAACACACGTGTAGTCGATGTGGTGGAAGAACTCGGGAAATATGGTGTGGATGTGGATGTCCATGATCCTTGGGCCGATCCTAAAGAGGCCAAAGCGGAATACGACATTGATCTGGTCGAGGCGCCGAGCGCTGGCACATATGACGCGATTGTCCTTGCCGTGGCGCACGATCAATTTCGGGACCGTGGGATTGAAGGTATCCGCGCCCTCGGCGCTGTCGACCATATGGTCTACGACCTCAAATACCTCTTTGATGCTGATGCAACCGACTTAAGGCTTTGACAACACAACATCGTCCGCGATGTGTCTGCCTTAGCAGCCACGCGACTAGGCCTCTGTGCGGTTAGACGCGATCGATTGTTTGCCAAAATTTATGGGCCTGCGCCCTACCCGCAGGTTGCGCGGGTGCGTGGCTCTTCCTTGATCGGGAGAGCCGGCCCCAAGCAGCATGGCTGTCAAAGGTAGCGCAATGAGTGTGATTGTGCCCACGGTTGTGTAGACGCCGAAGGCAAACCAAAAGGAAAAGCCAAACAACAGGGCCAAAATGGAAGACAACAATCCCGCAAAAACCGCAAATATGAGGTATCCAAGTATCATAATTTCACAGTATTCCACTTCACTTAAGATAAACTTAATTTTGTGAGCACCAAAAAACTGCGCCCTGCCTTTGTCACGGTGGCTTGCTCGTTTCCGATACAGCAACATCAGTAGTCGACCTGTATTTTTGCAATTGTATGACGAGAATGGGACGGCTTTGAGGCGCACATGACCTGAGCAAAACCCGATCACGCAGCACGCCCACTGTGTCTGCTGGCGCCGAAGCGTTTGAAAGAGGATTTTGCTCGCCGGATTTGGATCGACGCACCCCATAGGCCTTAGCTGTATCTGGCCGCTTTGCCGGAGTTTCGCACGCCTCGTCGCGGATCATTTCTTGCGTGAAAATGGCGGTTTGCACCGAGATCGTGAACAATGACCGCAACTCCTGATCGTTGGACCCAATTGGGCAACGCCAGACCGGTAAAATTTGTAGAATCGTAAATAGATCTGATACCGTCTCCGTATCAACCGTGAGGGCCCATTTTGAAAATTCGCAAGCTTCTTTTTGTCGTAGCAACAGCAGCATGTGCCGCAGCGACATCCGCATCGTCATCAACGCTCGATTTCGACAGTGTTACTGCTGTTGCTTCGGGCAACGTGATGATTAATTGCGGGCAAGATAGTCTGGTATATTCGATCACCGAGGCCAAGTCGGAGTCGATTGGCGCGAACCTGTTTGCCACGATGTTCTGTCTGAGCGGAACCGGTAGTGCCGCGCGTTTCGGCGGGAACAACGCTGGCGGTCTGGCCGCGGGCCCCCAAGGACAAAACGGTGCCGGTGGAAGCGAATTTTTGGGACAGGAAGCGCACAATCAGGACGCGCACAATCAGGAAGCGCTCGATCAGGAAGCCCAGAATCGTGCGGACAAGAATGGTGCGCTTGATGATGATGCGGTGACAGACGGCGTCATCACCCCCAAGCTTAAGTCCGATACCCCGGTTTGGAGCCGCGGCTTAAAAGCGGTAGATGAACAGCCCATTTGGGTCGTCGCCCGCACGCAAACATGTGGACCAGACGACAACCGCGTTACAAGCCAAACGGGCTGCGAAAATTCACTGGTTTCACTTCTTGGCATTGGTGACGACTTCGGCGTGCAATCTGTCGGTACAGCCGCCGTGAAGCCGACAGAAACGCTGGTTGCAGCACCGCTGCCTGCGGGATTTGTCCTGTTGCTTGGGGGGGTGGGTACGTTGGCCTTCTGGCGCCGTCGTCGGGCCACCTGATACGACGTTCAGCTGTTTTGGGTGCGGGGATGGTCAGGCGTTCGTGGTCCAATACCGTCCACATGGTGGTCAGCTGGTCTGGATATCACCGTCCCTGTCGGCTTTTGGTCAAATGCCCGAAGCCTCTTATGTAAACGCGCTGACAAGAGGAAAAATAACGCAAGACAGTTATCAGAGCTGGAATAATCTTACCTAATCCCAGACTGCCACGGGCGGTCGCCATAGTTTCGTCACAGGTTGCATTCATTGGGAAACGCATCCATACACTTTTAACTTAACAAGGGCTGGCTCGGTCACGCCCAAGTGGTCCTGATCAAAATGAGTTCTGTACTTTATAACGACCATTTCGGATTTACCGAGCGACCGTTTTCTCTGTCGCCCGATCCTGAATTTTTGTATTGGTCAAAAGCGCATATTCGCGCGCGTTCGGTGCTTGAATACGGTCTTGTGACACGGGCGCCGCTGACAGTGGTTTCTGGTGGGGTCGGGACCGGTAAGACAACCTTGATCCAGGAACTTCTGCGCGATGTCGACACGGATATTACGATAGGTTTGATTTCCAATGCACGTGGCGATCGTGGTGATCTGCTCCGTTGGGTTTTGGGCGCATTTGATCTCGAAGTTGATGGCGGTGCCGACTATGTGCAGTTGTTCCAGCAGTTTCAGGACTTTGTGATCGAACAGTATTCGAGCGGCCGCCATGTGGCGCTGATTGTGGATGAGGCCCAAAACCTTGGCATGGAGACTCTCGAAGAGTTGCGCATGCTGACAAATATCAACTCGGGCAAAGACGAGCTTTTGCAGATCATTCTGGTCGGTCAATCCGAGCTGCGGGATTTGATACGCAGACCTCAATTACGTCAGTTTGCGCAGCGTGTCACATCGACATATCATCTGGATCCATTGGATTTGGAGACGACGCATGATTACATCCGGCACAGATTGAGACATGCTGGTGGATCGGGTGAAGAAATCGAAGAAGCTGCGATCACAGTTGTTCATCGTGAATCATCGGGCATCCCCCGCATGATAAACAAGATCTGCGATATGGCGCTTGTCTATGCGTCGAGTGCGGGAAAGAAAACGGTAGACGCAGACACGATCCAGGAACTCATGGACGACGGTTTGATCTTGAAGCCCTACAATGAGACGTATTTTTTGACGAGTAGAACTGATGTTAAGGATAGGGCAGCAGAATGAGCATCGACATTGGCTTCTACCGCGCATTGATACTTCGCCGCCTGCCGGTCATGACCCTGTTCTTTTTGCTCATTTCGGGCATTGGGATTGCAACTGCTTTCAAGCTGCCTGAAGAATACTCGACATCGGCAAGGCTTCTGCTCGAAGCCCCGCAAATCCCGGTCAGTATGATTCCCACGACTGTCCAGACCAGCGCTGCGGAACAGCTCGAGGTCATCGAGCAAAGGCTTATGACACGCAGCAATATGATCGATATCGCCAATCGGTACGATGTGTTCCTAGACATCCGGGACAGGGAGCCTGATACGGTCGTCAGTGATATGCGAACGGCCACAAGAATTGTTCGCAGAAGTGGTGGCTTGAACGGCGCGACCCTGATGACAATTTCATTTAAGGGACGGTCTCCTCAGGTCGTGGCGAGTGTTGTTAATGAATACGTCACATTGGTTTTGCAGGAAAATTCGAGGTTCCGTGTATCGCGTGCTGAAAACACGCTTGAGTTTTTCGAGCAAGAGGTCCAACGGCTCGGTGTTAATCTCTCTCAAAAAACGGTGGAAATAGCGGAGTTCAAAACGAACAACGCAGATGCCTTGCCGCAGGATCGCGCTTTTCGCGTGCAGCTTGAGACCCGATTGCAAGATCGTCTTGAAAATCTCGAAACTGAGCTCTTGCGAGCCCGGCAGTATCTAAACAATCTACAACTTCGACTTACGGTAACCCAGCCAGAGCCCGAAGCGGAAGATGATCGTGAGCGTCAGTTACTCATCCTTAAAGGAGAGATTAAGCGCTTAAGAGAGACATACGCCGAGAATAATCCAAGAATTATCCGGCTGAAAAACCGAATAGAGCAATTGGAAGTGATCGTTGCTGCAGACAACTCCGAATTGACCACGATCACCGATGGGGAAAGTGTCTCGGAAGATGACGTCCTTCGCGAAATCGCGCTTCAGGAAGCCAAAGAGCGCGTTGAAACGCTGGAAAAGCAGATCGAAACCACCGATGTTGCGCTGACCGAGACGCGGGACAGGATATCGGAAACGACTGCAAACTCCTTCCAACTTGAGGAGCTCGAGCGTGATCTGGATCGGATTCAGGCGCTCTATGATGGTGCGGTGGCTAACTTCAATTCGGCACAAGTCAGCGAACGTGTGGAGGCCTCGGCCCAAGGCCAGAGAATGAATGTGATTGAGAACGCGAATGTTCCGCGTGTTCCAAGCGGCCCCAACCGCATCGGTATCGCTGCTGTCAGCATCTTTCTCGGCATTGCTCTCGCTGCGGGGTACTTTGTTCTGCTTGAAGCTCTGAACCGGACCGTTCGACGGCCGACCGAACTTTCAGAGCTGTTCGATACTGTGCCAATGGCAGTCATTCCTTATATGGAAAGCCGGCTCAAGCGAAGGGTTCGTCGCATTACACTGGTCGCAGCGACACTTGCCGTAGCAATTGGTGTTCCGTTAGGCCTCTGGTATGTTGATACAAATTACATGCCGCTTGAGCTCATCGTTCAGAAAAGTATCGCCAAGCTTGGGCTTGGTTAGTTAAAGTTTGCGGTTAGGGTGAACCCACATGGAAAAACTACAAGCGGCTCTGGATAAGGCGAGAAAAACGCGTGCTGCGCAGGAAGAGGTGCCGACTACCACGCCGTCGTCACTCAAGGACACGCCGCGATCGGATGGACCTGTCTCCGATCGTTGGGCGGCACTTCCGGCGCTGGATCTAAAGGATAAAAGGCTGGTTAAGCGCCGGATCGTTACGCGCACGGCTCGTGAGGCCGCTACGCCGTTCGATATTCTGCGCACAAAGGCTCTTTTGCAGATGCGTAAGAATGGATGGACCCGACTTGCGATAACCTCTCCGATGCCGCAATCAGGTAAATCCACAATGGCTTGTAACTTGGCGCTTGCGCTGAGCCGTCAGAGCGAGCTGCGATCCATGCTGTTTGATTTCGATCTGCGGGATCCGACAATCGCATCCTTCTTTGACATGGAGCCAGAATACGGGATTGGCGAGGCCATGACGGGGGAAGTCCCGTTCGAGAAGCAAGCCGTGCGTTATCAAGATAACCTGATCGTTTCTATGGCGCAGCGCGAGGAAGCTGATCCGACGCGTATTCTGCTCGCTGATGAAACGGTAAAAAGGCTTGATACCATTCAGGAGTATTACAAGCCGGATGTGATCATCTTCGACCTGCCATCAGTTTTGGTGAATGACGACACGCGTGCGTTTCTTAAAAATGCTGATTGTGCGTTGATCGTGGCCAGAGCGGATAAGACCCAGTTCAATCAGTTTGAGGTTTGCAAACGAGAGGTCTCTGAACAGACAAATCTGCTAGGTGTCGTTCTGAATGCGTACCGTTACGAAAAACGGGCCTTTCTGACTGCCTAGAGCGTTCGGCGACGCGATTTTTGCGTCCCCTTTGGTTGAATACCGCACCCCTCTCGGGCATACGCAGGACTGGATGACGCCTAATGCCTAGAGAATCGGGTAGCGCCTTTTGGCGAATCCCCTCGAGCTAAATACATCTATAGGTTGAATATTCCAGATCCAGCGCGGCTGAATTAACAAAGCCATGTCTGCCCATCTCGCTGAAATCGTAAGTTTGTTCCCGCATCGGAAACAATAAGGGTCGAGAGCAGAGTTTTTCCCCGATAAACACGCTATTTTTTGAAATAACTTGATGATAGATGCTGTAGCAGTCATAGTTAACGTACGTCGAGCAAAATGGAAAAATCCAGCTATACTGAAATTAGAGGCACCATCCAGGCAGCTGTATTGCGCTGCTAATTTTGGGGGATTTGACGTTGAGACAAGAAGTTATTGTTTCGTCCGGTCGGGCGGTTGCCACTGATATGAATATGTGGGCCGATGGGCCATCTTTCAAATATCACAGGTTCTCTTTTGCTCTTACCAAGCGCTTGATGGACTTGTCGTTCGCGCTTCTGTGCCTCCCTATCATGTTGGTTTTGGCCTTCGGGATATTTGTGGCCAATCCGATTTGGAACCCTGGCAAGCTGTTCTTCCGTCAACGTCGCATGGGACGGCATGGTAAACCGTTCACGATGTGGAAGTTTCGCACAATGCTGGACAATGGTGCCGCAGTGAGAGATGCCAACGCACCGCTTGACGCAGATCGTATCACGTCACTTGGCCGGCTGTTGCGCAGATCAAAGCTGGATGAGTTGCCAAACATTCTGAACATACTGACCGGGGATATGAGCCTCATCGGACCAAGACCCGATGCTTTCGAGCATGCAACCGAATACGCATTGAGCGTGCCACGCTATCGCAAGCGGTTCACTGTGCGCCCTGGGATTACTGGCCTTGCTCAGGTCCGTGGCGGGTATGCGGACAACCTGCGGTCGGTGCGCCGCAAGGCGCGCTACGACAGCTTCTATATCCGCAACCGCAGCATTCTTCTTGAATTGTCGATTATTTTTGCAACGATTGGTGTTGTACTGTCCGGGTTCGGACAGCGATAATCGGCTCGGCGCTCACGCACTACTTCTCGATATCTGAGTGGCTTTCGCTATAACAGCACTCAAGCGGTTTTCCCGAGATACCACGCATCATCTGAATTAAAGCGGATCACTTGCAAATAGAAGGTTCGTTTGCGGGCCAGAAGCGATTTGGAAGCAGGGTGACCAACCACGTCACGGCAAATTTGCCGAACTCGTCAAGATCGATCTTAAGCCTGTCATAAGGCTCAAGCGGATCGGATATCAGTCGCACGACAGAAACAGAGCCTGTTGCCCTTTCCAACGCCAGAGAGGCGCGCGCCATGTGTCTGCGGGATGTGATGATGGTGACCTCATCCACATCCGTGAGCGTGTCCAGCCAGCAGTTCGTCTCCAGAGCATTTTCAAAGGTCGAGTGGGCATCTGCTGCCAGCACAATGCGCCCGCTGGTCACCCACTCAGCCTGCTTTGGCGTTGGGTCAAACAGCACAGGAAACTTGTGTGGTATAAGTCCCGACGTCCGGTTCGCTCCGGAGATAAGTAGATAGTCAGCCGCATCCGACGCAATCATATCGAGCCCGAGGTAGATCCGGTCATAGGCACCAGTGAAAACGACAACGGTGCGCGGGGGTCTTTCCGAACGATCATCCGTGTCTGTACGGATGATGTGGTCAAGCAGGATCACCACCAGTAAAACTGCGGCAAGCCCCAAAATCGCAAGCACCCGAGTGAGCAAGCGACCCATTGCGCGAATAAGGTACACGATATCATTTCTCCAATCAGACATGGTGTTTCGCGACATATCTCTAGCACGGGTTGTCGCGAAATGCTTTAACCAAAAGCATTGGGCCATCGGTATTGCTGACCTTGTGTTCACAACTTGTCTGACAGATCTAACCCTTGACGATGTGGACAGCATCTGGCCTGAATGATAGCGGCAATCAATCTGATGTTTTGTGGGATATTTCTGCGTGAAAATTCTTCTTTCAGTCAATGCAGCGTGGAATATCTGGAATTTCCGACGTCCACTCGTTGAGGCGCTTCTGGCAGACGGTCATACCGTCAGGATTTTGGCTCCAAGAGATGACGCAGTGCCACATCTAGAGGCGATGGGGTGTTCGTTTAGTCATCTTGAGATGAGTGTGAAGGGCCTCAATCCAATTCAGGATGGCCGGCTGACATTCCGTTTCCGCAAGCATTTTCGTGAGTTTAAACCTGACGCAATCCTCAGTTTTACCATCAAGAATAATCTATTTGGCGCAATCGCTGCAAAATCGTTGCGCATCCCCTTTATCCCGAACGTCACCGGTTTGGGCACGGCGTTCCTTTCAGGTGCCGTTCTTGAACGGGCCGCGACGTTCCTTTACAAAACATCGTTCCGCAAATTACCGATCGTGTTCTTTCAGAATGAGGACGATCAGGCACTGTTCATTGATCGCAAGCTTGTCACCGAGGCTCAGGCGCGGCGTGTGCCGGGATCGGGCATTGATCTTGATCGGTTCGCTGCCGCCCCGTTGCCTGCTGGCACCCCTGCCCCGGTCTTTTTGATGATCGCCCGACTTTTGCGTGACAAAGGTGTTGTTGAATATGTCGATGCCGCACGCCTTGTGAGGGCACGCCACCCGCACGCCCGATTTCAGCTTCTTGGGGCCACGAGCGCCGAAAATCGTACGGCCATTGATCGCGAAACTGTCGAGAGCTGGGAGAAAGAGGGGACAATTGAGTATCTTGGAGAGACGGATGATGTGCGACCACAGATCACGTCCGCTGACTGCGTCGTGTTGCCCTCCTACCGTGAAGGTGCGCCGCGCACGCTGATCGAGGCTGCCGCGATGGCCAGACCCCTGATCGCGACGGATGTGCCAGGGTGTCGCGCTGTTGTCGAGGATAGCAGAACAGGTTTCCTATGTGCCGTGCGCAGCGCAGAGAGCTTGGCTCAGGTCTGCGAGGCGTTCATCGCGCTCACACCAGATGAGCGTGCCGACATGGGGCGGGCCGGTCGGATCAAGATGGAGCGCGAGTTTGGGCATAACATCGTGGTCGACGCCTATCGCACAGCCCTCCAAAAACTGAACCCTGCTTTTCGCCAGCCCCCCGAATAACATCGCCGCTAGACAGACAGCGCCTTGGGCCTGCGATACACGCGCGGTTGCAAAACGCTTTCGTTACTGGCGATAACCTTGTAATTTTGAGACAAATACTGGAAATTGCCTGATAACTTTTTGCACAGTGCCATGTGTATTTGTCCATCTGCAGCGCCTCAGAGTAAAGATGAACGTGACCTCGACGGAACTTACCGGAAACTATGAGCGCTTGGGATCAATGCCATGTTTGCATATGTAGGAGTATACTTGTGGATGTCTGTGACAGCCTTGGCTGCTCACGATCGCGCGCAGAAGCTTTTTGTTGTCTTTTTCGGGGTCTTCCTGCTGTGGTACATGGGCGCTCGAAATACAGTTGGCTGTGACTGGTGGGGATATCTCCACCGTTTCCAAATCATAGCCCTAGATCAGCCGATTTCCGCGGTCTTTGCCGATTTTGATGAGCCGGGTTTCTGGTACCTGATGAAGTTCGTACGCGACAACGAGCTGCACTATATGTGGCTGAATTTCATTGCCTCGGCCGTTATGGTTGTCTGCTTTGTTGTGTTTTGTCGGGCACATCGCAATAGCCTGCTGATCCTCGCGCTGCTGTTTCCAGTGGTTATCGTTCAACTGGCGATGTCAGGAATTCGGCAAGGCCTCGCTGTCGGGTTTCTTATGGTGGCGACGGTGGCGTGGATGCGTGGCTACAAAATCTGGACGGGTGTATGGCTACTTTCGGGGTCAATGTTCCATGCTAGTGTGATCATGTTCTTGCCGCTCGTGCCTCTGGCTGGGCGAAAGGTCACGACCAAATGGCTCTTTGGTGCGGCGGCTGTGTTAAGTCCGCTGGTTGTGTTTCTTATGGGCGACCGGGTCGAGACCTACAGTGACAGGTACCTCGATAACTCCGAGATCACATCAAATGGGGCACTTATCAGGTACACTCTCTTGCTGGTTCCAGCGGTCTTTTACCTGAAATACAAAGAGCAATTGAAAACGGCATTCCCCGAATCCTTCGAGCTCATGCGCGTGACGACAGCTTTGACCTTCTCGTTGATTCCGGTCGCGATATTCTCGTCTATTCTTTTGCACCGTGTCATTTACTACGTTATGCCGTTGAGTATTCTGACATTCGCCGCTCTCGCTCACGTCGCCTTTCCAAAGCTGAATCGAACATTTGTTCTTTCTCTTCCGATACTCACCTATGGATTTTACACGACGACCTGGTTTCTCACTTCTTCGCATGCGCAATATTGCTATATCCCGTATCAGAATTTCTGGAGCGTCTTTTGACTTTGGTCTGCAATATTGCACGTAAATTGCCTGCTCAAAGCGCGTATCAAGCGCCTGTGATGCCACAGTAGATCGTTGATTGGGTAAGGTATGAGCAAGGCACAGGGCGCAAAATCACACATAACGACCTTGGTGATTTTTGCGGCGGCGACGGTGTTCGCGACACTTATTCTAAACAGATGGATCGTCTCTGATTTGGGACTGCTCTCATTTGGCCGCGTCTGGCAGCTCTATATCTCTTATGCTGATTTCGGGTTCATGCGCCGCGGGTTTGTCGGGACACTTCTTTCCCAAACGGGTGCCAATACGCTGTTTTCCAATGAGTATGTGTTTGCCCATTTTATACAGTTTATCGCGATAGCGGCTCTGGCTCTGCTTACAGCGATGTACTGTATAACAAACAGGCTTAAGAACCCTGTTTTTCTCTTTGGAATTGCATTCTCGCCTGCGTTTCTGACGCACTCAGGATATGCGACGGGCACGCTCGACGTCTTTGTGCTGCTCATTGTGCTCGTCAATATCCTGTATGTTCGGCATTACGCGGTTTTCAGTGTGTTGATCCTGATCGGGGTTCTTACGCATGAACTTTTCATCTTCACGTTGCCGGCACAGTTTTTGGCGCTTCACCTCAACTATCGGTCCAGAACGCCAGCACTGAATCCCGCCTATTTGGTACCTGCCCTTACGGCCTTGATCGCGACGCTGCTTGTTGTCCTTTTCGGTCAGGTTGGGGTTCCCGAAGCGGAATTTCAGGAGGTGATGCGGGCGCACCTGCCCAATGCCAATGGACAACACACACTTTGGAGCGGATATTTTGAAGTCGGGTCCGAGGTCGCACGGAGCATAAGTGAATCGCATCATCTTTTTCTCGCGGTGAAAGAAGGTCGGATCGTATTTCTGCTGCCTGTCCTCCTCTATGTCGGGCTTCTGACACTCAGGGCTTTGCAATATGTGAGGGGCAATGGTGAACTTGTGCTGCTGATTGCCGCTGTTGTTGCGCCCTTGCTTGCGTCGTTCTTGGCAAACGATTTCCATAGATGGGGAGGCATGGGGGCAAACATGGCCCTTCTGCTGACACTGCGTCTGGCAGTGAGAGAGGGCGACGAGACATCGAAATGGAATCTGGTCCTCGCTTTGTGCTGCCTTCTGGCACCTTTCGGCGCAGCCGAACTGGAACGACCTTTCCCACTTCATTTCTTTGTGGTCGAAAGTTTGTGGCCCTCATAAGTCAGTCGGGGTGATCTGCCCCACTCCGAAATGCCACACGAGTGACAGTTCTTCGTACGATGCTGGATCGCGAAATCGGTGTAGCGTTGGCCTGCCGTCTTGTTGGTGTAGATCCCAAAACTGTCGGGCGTAATTGCCCAGAGCTACGGGCCGAGATGAAGGTTGTTACGCACAAAAGGGCGCGCGCATCGAGGTCAAGATCCGAATCATCAAGGACGGACCTCTCCAGTAAAATCAACAATATTGGTCATGCCGCGCCACTGTACGTCATTGGGAAACAGTCGAGGCCCATGCAGCCTTCTTATCAGCCCAGTCATTATATATTCTTAGCTGCGCTGATGACTGGACGGCTTTAACCTTGGGTTGTCATGAGTTCAACGCACGAACCGTAATCATCAACAATAAATGCTAATTAATTACCGTATTATCAATTAATTGACTTCTGTGCGGATGAAAAATGCTTGCTGGCGGAAAACAGTTTTCTTCAAAAACACTCACGTAAATAAAGTGCCATCCGTGAATAAGGACATACGCACGGCATTTTTCCCCGTTCTGTAAAGCTAGAGAAGTTAACGAAGAGATGGTAATAATGTGTTAATCAATTAGTGAGGCTTAGATGACCCATAAATCTGTATTTGGCGCGATTTTAGCACTTTCGCTCGCTACCTTTGCTGCCAGCGCGAATGCTGCGGTTGTATCGTTCAACGAGAACAACAACTGGACACAGGGCGCACTGTCCTTCACGGGGTCGGATGGCACCACCGTGACGGCGCAAGGCTCGCTTTACGATGACAAGTTTCCCGATCCACTTTTCTATGGTGATCCCTACATTGCGAGTTGGGCCGGATCGTCTGGCGGTATCGGTATTTGCAGCGGTGACAAAAAAGTAAATACAAACACAAACAGCGTCTGGAGCTGTAGTGACAATCACCAAGTGGACGGTAGAGGCTCGAATGAGGCTGTGGTCCTGAACTTCGTTGGCCGGCAGGTTAACCTTCTCAGCGCGACGTTTGCCTATGTTAACAACAATGACGACTACGAAGTCTTTGCGCTAAACGGCGGCGGATTTAATGTCGGAGTGTCTTTGCCCAACAATTGCTGGATTTGCACGGTGTCCAATTTCAGCGTGGGATCCGATTCATCCTTTGCATTCGGAGCGTACCAGAAAAACGATGATTGGAAGCTCCGCGCGCTTGAGTATGAGATAATACCAACGCCCCTACCCGCAACTGGTTTGCTTATGATGGCCGGCATTGGTGCCCTTGGCTTTGCCCGACGCCGCAAAGCCCGCTCGTCCGATCACTGATCGCAACAGCTGCTAAATTTCAACTCGTCTAACTACGATTGAACCGCGACCCGCTAAGGCATTATTGTCGTAGAGTACTTAGCTGCTTGCCATTAGGTAAGGTGTTTGTGAATTGCCTCTAACCGTCCAGCATGTATTGTGTCGTGGGTAATTGCAGGATGTCTTAAGGACATATTATTATGACGACGAAAGCCAATGAGAATTATCTAGGCAAGTTCGCCGCGGGATATATGACCTGGGGTCTGTTCTGGCTTCTGGCCATGTCGGTCGGGGCGGCCGTGTTTTTCAGCCATGGCTTCGTCATCCTGTTCGATGCATGGAGTGAACCGGAATATAGCCACGGCCCTTTGATCCCTGTGCTGTCTGCGCTCATGTTCCTGCGCGAGATGAAGCTGTTTCCGCCGCAGCCGGGCCCTAAGAATGACCGCTGGCAGGGTGTTTTTGTTGTTTTGTTAGCGATCCTGCTCGCTGCGATGGGCAAACTCCTGAAAATCGACTCCTTCGAGGCCTATGCCATCATTGTCTGGGTGGCAGGCATTATCCTCATCAGCTTTGGATGGCAGACGGGCAAGTTTTTCTGGCCCTCTGTGCTTCATCTGGTTTTCATGTTGCCATTGCCCGGGATGCTCTATTTCGAGGTCTCGACCATCCTGCAGCTCGTTTCATCGGAATTGGGCGTCTGGTTTCTTAGGCTGGCCAGCGTACCTGTATATCTGGATGGTAACATCATTGATCTGGGAGTCCTGAAGCTGCACGTGGCCGAGGCCTGCTCGGGCCTGCGTTATATGTTCCCGATCATGAGTTTTTCATACATTTTCGCGGTGCTGTATCAGGGTCCGAAGTGGCACAAGGTGGTCCTTCTCCTAGCAGCCGCGCCCATCGCGGTATTCATGAACTCGGTACGCATTGCGATGGCCGGAATTCTGATGCAGCACTTTGGCCCTGAATGGTTAGAAGGCTTCACGCATTTCTTTGAAGGTTGGGTCATTTTCATGGCCAGTGTTTTCCTTCTCTTCGTACTGGCCTGGGTGATGCTCAAGCTTAACCCCCGTAAGATGTCGCTCACCGAGGCACTTGATCTCGATACAGATGGGCTCATGCCCCAGCTGGCTCGCTTGCAGTATGTTTACCCGTCACGCGCGCTGATCACTGCGTCAGTGTTTGTCATCGCAGTTGCAGCCGCATGGCCGCTTATGCCGTCCCGCGAGTCGCAGGCGCCGGATCGTTTGGATTTTACGTTTTTCCCGAAGCAAATCGGTGATTGGCGCCAATACGGAGATGAGCAGCGGTTCTCGCCACTGGTAGAGCGGATCCTTGCTGCTGATGATTACATCAACATCCAGTATGGGCGCTCGCCCAGCGAACCGACGGTTGATTTCTTTTCAGCCTGGTATCGGGATCTGGCCGAAGATGGCGTGGTGCATACACCCGAGATCTGCCTTCCCGGCGCAGGCTGGGAAATTGCGAAAGTCGAGCGTGTCGATATCTCTGCTGCGCTTGGCCTCAGTGAACCGTATGAAGTCAACCGTGTGATCATTCAGATGGGCGAGAAACGACGTCTGGTCTATTACTGGTTCAAGCATATGGGCGTGGCCATTCCACGCAACACCAGAGCGAAATTCAATGTGCTTACGGGCGGTGTCATGGCCGGGCGTTATGACGGTGCAATTGTTCGGATCATTAGCCCGATCGGCAAAGACGAACCGGAAGCGGTGGCCGAGGCAAAGATGAATGATCTTCTAAGGGAAATGCTGACGGATTTGCCCCGCTTTATCCCAAACTGATCTGGCTAAGGTGCTGTGCGCGGCCTGAAAATCTCATTACGACCTGCCCGATCTGATGCGCCATAGAGAGGGTTGGTCCGTGATTTCATAGCAATTTGAAGCCGTTTAACGAGGGATCACAGGTTCTAATCTCATCACTGGATTGCTGGTATGGGCCTTAACTGGGCATCATGCGGTAGGTTGTATATGGGCGCTCGGAGTTTAGCAGGTCAGACATCTGCCTATCCAGCGCGCATTTCCAAGCTCTTCTCAATGGGATTTCAAACACTAGCGACCGCCAGAGCCACTTGATCATCTGATGTTCCACTGCCCTCTCATGATTTTGCAAAGCAAAGCGATGAGAGGGCAATGGATTGTTCTTAGTCGAACAACTTGAACGTGAGACGCTTTACTGGGTCAGCCGGTCGATGAGTATGAGGTTGCTCACCGGCGCACTAATTGTATCGAATGTTTTGCGCCATTTCACAGACGGAGCTTCAGTCACATAGATTGTGTCACCGTCGTGGATATCAAACTGCCGTGCCAGTGGGATCCCGTTTGGTTCGGTCAGGTCCATCACATACACCACGCTCTGCTCTTCGACGATGTCGGTGCGCTGCATTAAAGTGTTCACAAACTGTGCCGAGTGTTCACGCACCACAAATATTCCCGTTGGATCGGCTCTGTCGCTGTCCAAACCACCGACTTGTGCAACGGCCTCAAGTGCAGAGGGTTGCCGACTTTCGAACGGTTGGTTTGTCTGCTCTCCGATTGCGCCCAAAATGGTGAAGGTGCGCGGATCACGTTCCACAAGCACTTGATCACCAGACCGCAATGCAAAGTTTAGCCGCGGGTTCTTGTAAATGTCTTCGAACCAGAAATCTCCGGTTTTGTGGTTTCTCAGCAGCGAAATACGCACCACTTCGGACGGTGCTGTCATTCCGCCTGCAACCGCCAAAAGTTCGGTCAATGTGTTGTTGGATCGCTGGATCGGATAAACGCCTTGTGTGGCCACGCCGTCTCCCAGAATGGATACGGTTGCACCGTCACCCGCCGCGCGCTTCACGACAACCTGAGGTTCAGGTGTCAGCGCACTCAATTTATTTGTGATGATCTCACGCAAACGGTTTGGGGAGTTCCCTGCTGCTTTCACACGTCCTGCATAGGGAATGAAAATAAACCCTGAACCGTCAACCTGAATGGAGTCCAGATTGGTTGAACCCGATTTGCCGCGCGCCAAAATACCGTCTTCGATGTTCTCAAAGATAGTGAGCGACAACGTATCGCCCGGTCTGATCACATCCGAAGATGAACCCGATGCCGACAGAAGGGCATGTGGGAACGACGAACTCGTCTTGGCGGCGGTCAACTTGGTGATGCGTTCATCGACAAAAACGACTTGGGTTTGCTCCGTTTCGTCAAATTCTGCATTCAACAGCTCACTCTTGCTCGGCCCCGGCCCAGCAATGGTGCAAGCGCCCAGAAAAAGGGTGATACCAATTACCTTCAGTACTGTAAGTTTTGGATTTGCCATCCGGCCACCTCACGAGCATCTATATTTTGTTTCTTCAACGCTAGGCGCGATTGTTTACACACCGTTGCGACATCAAGCGAAAACCTAAAGGGACCGGAGAGATTAAAGAAGCGTTATCCGACATTTCTGTCACAGTTAGCAAAACCTGTTGCATTAGTGGATCATAGCGGAATCCGGATAATGCAAAAAACCGCATTGGCCCGGTGTGCGTATAGCGCGTTTTGCGAGACCCCGAAGCTGGAGTTTTCGCAAAACGCTGTTCTGTATTATTCTTCAGCGGGCTCGGGGTTCTGAAGACGCTGGATCAGGTTTCGGGCTTCCTCGATCTGCGGCCGTGAATCGACGGGGCCGGCGATATCGATTGATTTTCGAAACACTTCAAGTGCCTCCTCCGGACGTTCCAACGCCAGATACACCTTGCCCAAGTGATATTGCACAAGCGGATCCGTTGGCAGGCCCTCAGCAGCACTCTGGAGAATCGGCAAGGCTTCTGCGCTGTTGCCTTGCTGGTGCAAAAGCCAAGCGTAGGTGTCTTGCAGGGCGGGAATGTCGGAACCGCGAAGACGGCGTCCAATTTTCCACGCACGCGCCTGGCTGTCTTCGTCGGTACGATGGGTGGACAGCAAGCTGGCCAGATTGTTTGCAACGACGGTGGAGCCAGAATTTTGCTCGTAGAGAGTCTCGTATATTTCGATGGCCGCTTCGATGTTTCCGTCAGCTTCCGCGATCGACGCTCTTGCCCACAACAGATCAGGATCTTCGGGCGTGTGGGTGAGACCTTCATCAATGGCTGATTTGGCTGCATCACGATCACCGCTCAACAGACTGAGCTGCGACAATCTCAGCCAGATGCCTGCGCGACGGGGCCCATCTACGATAAGCTCTTTATAGAGGGAGGCCGCAGCATCGTAATCTCTGGCTGCTGTGTGGGCGACTGCCAAAACGACCAACAGCGCCTGATTTTCCGGATTTGCTTCTCTCAATTCCTTTGCCAAGGCTAAAGCGCCGTTCACGTCGCCTGTGCTGAGCCGCGCGCGCACCAGCGCGATCCGAGTTCCGACAGTCGCCTCGGTCTCGTTGGCAAGGCCTTCGAGATGGGCAATCGCCTCGGAGGGTCCCTTCTGGAGATTCAGTTTCTCTGCCTCCAGCCCATTGGCCGCTTGAACGGCCTGTTCCCCACCAATCCGGCGCAGCGAATCGATTACACCCGTCGTGCGTCCGTAATCTTCCATCCGCAGATAGAGCTGGCCCAGCATCGACAAAAGGCGCGTGTTTGTCCGATCAAGGCGCAATGCCGGAATCAAAACATCCTCGGCGGGAAGATACCGTTCTTCATCGATCAAAAGGCGCGCGTAGCGAAGAGATTCGCTAGGCGCATTGCCTGAGGCTTGCACAGCCTGAGCCAAAAAGTCTTTGGCCAGATCGGGCTGGCCTGTGCGACCGTACGCGTTTGCCATCAGTGTCATCGCGTCAGCGTCATCCGGTTTTTGGTCTAGGACCAACCGCAGCCCCGCGAGTGCGGCCCCTGTTTCATCAGCGTCGATCTGCCAGGCCGCCTGCATCTTCAGCGCCTCGGGATGTGTGGAGTTTTCGGCCAGCAATTCCTCCACATGGGTCCGCGCGCCAACTTCATTACCGGTCTTCAGCAGCATCTCCGCCAAGAGAACTTTCACGTTGAGCGTTTGCTCGGAAGGCTCGCCCTCGTCAGCAGCCTTGGATGTCTCCAGCACATCCTGCAGGGTTGCAATCGCCTCTGCGCGCTTGCCCTCAGTAAAATCGAACCCTGCCTCGATTATCAGGAACGGGCTCGGATCAGCATTGTCGGAAATGGCCTTGGCTGTTTCTTCACGGGCTCTCTCCAAATCACCAGTCTCTGCCAGAAAGCGGATGAGGTCGACTTTTGCGCCCGGCTCTTCGGGTGCGGCTTCGTCTACCAGTTCACGGAGGAAGGCCTCCGCGCCATCGAGATCATTCTGAGATACGAGATAGCGTATAAGCGTGGCTTTCTGCTCGGAATCTTCCGGAAAAATTTCAACCATCTCGCGCAGTTGGGTTTTGATACCCTCCTTATCTTGCTGCATTGCCAAGATACGAAGGCGCTCCCGATAATATCGGTTTCTGGTGGGATCGCTGGCAATCATCCAGTCGACTTCGGCAAGGGCTCTGGAAAAGTCCTGCTCACGGATTGAATGATCCATAACCAGACTGCGCACGAAAAGATTCTCGGGATTTTCATCCAACAATTGAATAGCTTGTCTGCCTATTTCACGACGGTCAGACGCCCTGTCGTCATTAGCAGCGTTTCTGTAGGCAAGGGTCATCGCAATGATTTTCACGCGCGGGTCGTCAGGAGCCAGTTCCATGGCCTGCGTGCCAATCCGATCCAATTCGTCCCAGCTGCCGAAGTTAAATGCCATCTGCGCAAGTTTAATTCTGCTTTCGTAATCCTCCGGATCGCGCTCTGCCAGAACTGAATACTGTGCGAAAGCGGCACGCTCGTTGCCTTGCTGCATATGCAGTTCAGCCAAAGTCTGGCGCGCCTCGATATGCCCGCTATCGAGCTCGAACACATTTCGCAATTCCACGATGGCACGATCGAGGTCACCCTCTTCGATCAAGGCCACTGCACTTTGAAAGTGTTTTTCGGCCCGTTCTTCGGCAGAATCGCAGGCCGCAAGAAGCAACGTGCTTGAAAGTAAAATGACGGCTGGAAAAAGTCTTTTGAAAATACGCACAGTTACGTTCCCTATTCAGATGCAAAATCCGCCGGCGCAAAAGAGCGCTTCAGGCTGCATTGCGATTTTCGCGGAAATTTCCGTTAACAGCAAGTTAACACACGAGGAGGGGGCGTCTTTTACCCAGTTGGGGCATCAGTCGTGGCTTAGCCGTGAACAAACGGCACGATCCAAAGTGATTTTCTATCTTATCGAAACTGTGCGTCGCGTGATCAGAGCAGGCCGATTCGGTAAATACGGTGTGTTCTATCGCCCCTGCCCTGTAAGGTTTTACGTTGGCAATTCGTCATCCGGCACTTTTCGTCGCATGACAATTGCCGCTATTGCGCCAAAGAGAAATCCCCCGAGATGAGCTTGCCAGGCAAGCTGCCCGTTCATGGCCCACCAATACACCAAATTCAAAACCGTCAGCAGGAAGATAACCATTGCGAAGTCTCGAAGCGCCTCTCGATCTTCCCGACTATCCTCGAATTCCCATGCGAGAATCGCACCTAGTAGGCCAAACAACGCGCCCGAAGCGCCCACCATCGGCTGCAGATTCTCCGCCAGAAAGGCAAACCCGATTCCGCCCCCCAGGCCAGAGATTGCATATAGGAGTACGAATCTGCCCTGCCCGACACGGTTAATCACCGCCAAGCCTAGAGAGCAGAGCGTGATCATGTTCACGACAAGATGCACCAACCCAGTGTGCAAAAAGACATGCGTAAAGAACATAAGATACGGCTGAACGACGTAATTCGGCTTCCAGTTGTCGAGCAGCCCCGGCCAGAATGCCCCATAGTAGTAGGCGAACGACCTCACATGCTCTGGAAGAATCAGACCGTTGTCGCTCAGCGTGAGCACCCCTTCAAAGGCGCAACATACTGTTACGACTGCATAAAGGAACATATGATTTCTGTTCATCATGGAGCAGGTTGCTTTGTGATGGAGTTACGCGCAGGAACCGAAGTTTGAATACCTCGCTAAGAAAACGAGCATTTGCAATGTTTTCCTTGTCGTCATGGATAAACTTGACAAAAATACGAGCTTTGTTTCCATATGGTAAACAGTCGCCCTAAATCTTCTCAGCTATCCTGAAAAACCTTAATTATCTGGCTAATTTCGTTGACTCACCCTAGTGCGAGGCTTAACGTTAACCAAAGGTCATGCACGATATCCATGGGGGTTTGTGTGTTTTATGCTCAACAAAGAGGAGATATCTAGTGAAGTTTTTTAATTTAGCTCTGGCCGCGGGGGCTGTTGCGTTTACAGCGTCATCCGCGACTGCAGTGACAATAGTAATCGACGATTTTTCGACTTTCCAGCAGGTGATTGACGTTCCAACACCTGGTGCAGTTAACAGCAACGTCGAGATGGGTATTGGCGATCTTTCCGCTGATCGGGCGATGTCAGTCGTAACAAGCGGCGGTGGCTTGGGTGCTTCCACGTTCACGAGCACAGGTGCAAGCGGCTTCGTTCCGTCGAATTCCGTGACGCTTTCGAACTCACCTGGTCAGTCGTCCGTTGCCACAATCACTTATACTTTCGGCAGTTCTGTTGATCTGACGTCAGGTGGTTTTACTGACAAGTTCTTCTTTGAATTCCCTGGCGGCATTCTGAGTGGCGACGTCATCGGCACCAACTTTTCTACAACTGTGGTCAGCGGCGCTGGCACTGGCACAGATGTTGAAGCTTTGACACCGTTTTCATCACCCTTCCTGTCTTTCAGCGACGCTGATTTCGCCGCCGTAGACTTTGAAGATGTAACATCGCTGATGTTCACATTCGAATCATCAGAGTCCTTCGATGGTGCTCTGAACTCCATCTCAGTTGTTCCGGTCCCTGCGGCAGGCCTTCTGTTGCTTGGTGGTCTTGGTGCGTTCGCGGCAGTCGGCAGACGCCGTCGTCGCCAGTCGTAACTTAGCGACTTTCGGGACTACGGGTCTCGGATAAATGAATTTTTGAAAAGCCGCGACAGTCGTTGCGGCTTTTTGAGTCTGACTGATGCTTCGTTCTTTTACCGGATTGCTCTCACGCCCTGCTTCCGCAGCAGGGAAAGACTTATGAGCAATTGTACCCCTAGCGCCCACCCGTCCAACCAGCGACAAAACACTATGCCTTGCGCAGATTGTTGCCGCACAGGAAGAGTCTTCTTGGCCTCATCGCTCTGCTGAGCTACTCCGTCACGAGCAGATGTGGGCAGTACAACAGCGAACCTAACGTCATAGACGAGTGTCGCGGCATATTCTTCATCTGATAATTAATCGACGACCCTCTCTCGGAGGCATAATTCTTGTTGTGTGCATTGCTTTTCGGACCATACCGAACCCAAACGACGGAGCACTGAAAATGAATCGATTTGTCAAAAATATGAAACTTTCGACACAATCAGTCATGTTAACAATCTGTTTCCGCCCAATTTGCGCCCTGATTTCATAGTCACTTAGGACAAACGCCTTCTTAGAGAAGTGGGCAATTGATGGAGAGCACTATGAACACATTAAACCCGACACGTGGACACCTGCTTGAAACCTTCGGACTTGATCTGGAGCTGTCACATGGAGTGGACGCCACTCTTATCGACTCGAGCGGTCGTCGCTATCTGGATTTCCTTTCGCAATATGGTGCTTTGCCCTTTGGTCATAATCCAACAGAAATCTGGAACGCCTTAAACCGTCAACAAAGCCTTCTAACACCGGCAATGGTTCAGCCTCTTCGTGCTACCGAAGCGGAGAAACTGGCCGACACATTGGCGCGCATCACGCCGCACGATCTCGGGGTCGTCACGCTGGCCAATACCGGCGCGGAAGCCGTGGAAGCCTCGATCAAGCTTGCGCGTGCTCGCAGCGGACGCGACATCATTCTCTCCACCAAAAATGGCTTTCATGGCAAGACAATGGGTGCGCTGTCCGCTACGGGCAAATCGCTGTACCAAAAGGACTTTGGCGGGCCTGCCTCCGGGTTCGAATACATCCCGTTCGGCGATCTGAAGGCACTTGAGAGCAAACTCGCTGAATGTGGCGACGACATCGCTGCCTTTATCCTGTCTCTTATACACATCTGACGCTGCCGACGATCTACTCTGTGTAGA
>OJDV01000050.1_pt1 | contig 90707 bp, 91 predicted proteins | sample 1592911 | NCBI WGS metagenome assembly OJDV01 (sample SAMN05416860, study PRJEB24817) | seawater metagenome | isolation source: Sea water | place: Canada:Atlantic | collected 2013-11
CGGCTGGTACGGTTACTGGCGGAACAAACGTAAATGGCGGCACTGTAGACAATGATGGTACACTAACAGGGACTACAACAGTTGCAGCGGCTGGTACGTTGGATACATCACTAACAGCAGGCGTTATCATCAACGCTGGTACAACCACTGTAAGTGGCGGGACAACTGGTGCCTTTACCAACACTGGAACAGCCAGCAACTCTGGTACTGTTGCAAGCCTAACGAATGCTGCAGGTACATTTACCAATAACGCGGCTGGTACGGTTACAGGAACAACTACTGTAACTGGCGGCACTGTAGACAATGATGGTACATTAACAGGTACCACATCAGTTGGTGCAGCGGGTACGTTGGACACATCTAATACAGCAGGTGTTATTAATAACTTTGGTACAACCACTGTAAGTGGCGGTACAACTGGTGCCTTTACTAATGCGGGAACCGCCAGCAACGCTGGTACTGTTGCAAGCTTGGTGAACAACGCTGGTACATTTACCAACAATGCGGCTGGTACGGTTACAGGAACAACAACTGTATCTGGCGGCACTGTAGATAATGATGGTACACTAACAGGGACTACAACGGTTGCAGTGGCTGGTACTTTGGACACATCTAACACGGCAGGTGTTATCAACAACGGTGGCACAACCACTGTAAGTGGCGGTACAACTGGTGCCTTTACAAATGCGGGAACAGCCAGCAACAGTGGTACTGTTGCAAGCCTTGTGAATAACAGCACAGGTACATTTACCAATAACGCGGCTGGTACGGTTACTGGAACAACTACTGTAAACAGTGGCAATGTTACTAACACTGGTACATTAACAGGTGATACAACAGTTGGTGCAGCGGGTACGTTGAACACATCTGGAACGGCTGGTGTAATTACCAATGCTGGAACAACCACTGTAACTGCTGGTACAACCGGTACTATCGGTAACACGGGTACACTGGCAATATCTGGCGGATCAACAGGGGCTGTAACTACTTCTGGCACTGCAACATTGTCTGGTGGCACGCTTGCTTCTCTTGCAAACACTCCATCAGGTACGACGACAGTTACGGGTGATACAACTGTAACAGGGGCAGTGACAAACACATCCACCTCTGGAAGTGCAGTAACTGTTAATGCGGGTACAACATTGACCGCGGGATCATTCGCCAACTCAGCTGGTACCACCACAATCGATGGTACGATTGCAGGTTCGTTGACTAACACAGCCACACTAACCAGCACTGGTGCAGGTACGGTAACGGGTGCAGCGGTTAATACTGGAATTGTTAATCTGGCAAATGGCTCAACTGCTGCTTACCAATCACTGTCCTTTAATGGCGGTCTGTCAGGTGCAGGTACTTACAACCTAGATGTTGATCTAACAAAAACTACGGGTGCTAAAACACAATCAGATGTTATCAATGTAGTCGGTGGTCCAGCAGCAGGTGGAACGTACAATATCAACGTTTCTGACCTTTCAGCTGGCACGCGTGTATTGCAAACCTCTGACATCATCCTGTTTGATGGTGACAATGCTGCACCGCTAACATTTACAACAACTGGCATGCCTCTGGGCGGTACAATCTTGTTTGATGTGGTGCAAAAAACAGATGACATTGTTATCCAAAGCACAGTGAACCCAGCTATTGGCGGCATCAGCGGCGGTATCTCTTTTGTACAATCATTGTTGGGTACGGTTATCAACCGCCCATCAAGCGCAAATGTTTCATCAATCGCATACCAAGACGACGATGGGTGTAGCCGAGGTGCATGGGCACGGGCAACAGGTGGTACGGCTGATACAACCAGCCACACAGTTGTTGGATCAACCACACCGGTTAATGCAAGTAGCGACATTGAAGCTAGTTACGCAGGCTTCCAATTAGGTGGAGACTTTGGTTGCTTTGACCAACGCTTCTCTGGTTGGGATTTGGCCTTCGGTGGTATGTTGGGCATCAACACAGGTGAAACTGACCAGAACGTTTTCCAAGGTACAACTATCACCAGCCGGGTTAACAACGAGTTTGACCAAAAATTCGGAGGCATCTACCTAGCGGCTGTTAAAGGGGCTTGGGCGATTGATGTGCAGCTAAGACAAGAGAATACCGACTTTGATTTAAGTGAAACAGTTATTGGTGCGGCACTGCCACTAGGTTTGAATGGCCAAAGCTTCTCTAGCGACGCAACAACATTTAGTGGTGCGGTTAGCTATAACCATTACAGTGAAGCTCTTGACTTGACATTCGTTCCAACAGTTGGGTTTGGCTTTACAAGCACTTCAACAGATACGCTGAACTTTACAAATGGCGAAAAACTTGAAACTGCTGATCGCGATTCTACAATCGGGTTTGTTGGTCTGACAGTGGCCAAAACTAAGGTAGCAGAATCTGGTGACTCAGCACTTAACTTCTTCGGTACAGCGACAGCTTACGGTGACTTCTCAGATGATACAGTAGCGACATTTACTGATAGCTTGGGAACAACTACGCAAACACTGACAACGGACCCAATTGGTTCGTTCGGTGAGCTAAGCCTAGGTATCAACTACGTTAAGCTTCTGAATGGTTCACAATCTAGTGCTGCGGTACGTCAGATGAACCTAAGCGCTCGTATTGACGGACGGGCAAACTCAGACGTAAGCAGTGTTGGCCTAACATTGAATGGCAGAATTTCATTCTAAGCAGCCATTTAAATTAAGTTTTCTAACGGCAGCGTTTTATTACGCTGCCGTTTTTTGTTGTCCGCCAGCATCATAAAATTTTGATTTTTTAAATTTAATTGCAAATTTTGATTTTTAGGCGTATTAGGCATAAGGGGCATTCTGAATTATGAAAGGGAGCTATCCCAATGTTTAAAATTAAACAAAGCCTTACGTTAAGCGCATGTATTATGATGCTTTCTGTTGGTCTTACATCTTCTGTAAGCGCAGGAACATCTGTAGGTGTACCAAGTGTGGACGCTGTAGTTTATACTAATCCAGTAGCAAGTACGACATGTATCAGTTGCGTAAAACGCAAGTTGAAATCTGGTATGTGGTTCATCGGAACTTATAGATAAGAACCTAATTACCTTTTGAATTATTGCGCCCGCGGCAATGCCTGCGGGCGCATTTATTTTGGAAGTAAAAAAGTTACAGAAAATACGCCAATATAATGTATAAGTATGAACAGATCTTGTTGTTTTATGTGTATTGCTAGCTTTTTAAATTGGGATATTGCGCTAAGCCTATTGACGATTTAGTAATTATTTCAGTAAGTTAATTCAATACGGATGAATTAGGTATAAGGGTGCGATTTAATCTTTGACAGAATTGGGGAATTTGTGTCAGTTATTACTGCTAATTTTTTATTGAAGAAGATATTTCTGGCATGTTCTTTTGCCCTAGCATTTTTTATGGCTACAGGTTTTGACGCTCAAGCGGCTACTGGTGAAGGCAAGATTGAAGTTGGGTTTGATATAAAAGAAAAAGTTAACCCGCAAAGCTTTAGCGTAGTTGGATGCGAATATATCTCTCCTGCAGCAAATGGACGCGAACTTACATTCAAATGCCCCGTTAAGCATGTATATCAGGTTGAATTTACGCGCGATGGGTCAGACGGAGTGCAAACCAATTATGGGGCACTTCAAATACGCCCTGATTTATATATTGGAGCACCACATGTAGGGGCCTTACATTTAGTATCTACATATACTGCTGATAGAGAAGCCAGCTTAAAACAACTCAAAGAGATACCCGAACAACTTCAACCTTTGATATTAAAGGACATGGCAGTTGATGAAACACAAGTAATACCAAAGCCTGAAGTCAAAGTTGTTGACGAGCCTACACCAACTGATGAAGTGGCAAAGGCACAACCTGCACCTGAGCCAATAGTAGAAACTGACCCACCTGCAGAAATTTTGTTGGCGCAAGTAAGTGACCCATCACCCTCTGTGGCAATGGCTAATGGAATTGATGTTTCATGGGCAAGCTCATATGGGTCTCTTAGGATAAATGGCAAAGAGCTTCTTGAAGAAACACAAGAGGCAGATGGGTTAATTCAGGGTCGCATCAATTTAACAGAATCATTAGGCGATCTATTTATTCTTTCGTCGGACCGGAACTCTAGCTGTAACAAGGCGTTTACAGTGGAACAGCTAAAAGATGCACAAGAGGTTTTCTTTGAGTGTTCTGAGTACACAATTAATGCACCGTTCAAACTGCCTTTGGAAGGCAAACAATGCACGCATTCTAACAGTTCGGAAATCAGTTGTTTGGTTTCTAACAGTAAGAAATCAATCACGGTAGAGTTGAAGGGTTGGAAAAATATTGATCTGACGCTTGTAGAGGATACTGAAGTTTACGATTTGGGCTTGTCGGATTTATACCCCGAATTCCCTGCATCAGAAGTTATGGCAGGATTGAACACTGCTTCTTCAAATCAATGTGATCCAAGACAGTTGGAACTACAGCTGGGTGCGTTTTGCCTGAATGACTTGTGTACTGATTTATCAGGCGGCCCGCAGCCGATCGATGAAAGCGGACATTTGAAAAGCTTAGCGGAAGCAGGCTGGGACCTAGGGCAACTACCGACTAAGGCCAAATTGGTTTTAGTAGATACATCTGGTGAAGCGGCAACAGTACTGGGCGAAGAAACGGTTTCTATAAAACCTGTGTCAGTAGAGGCGGTTTCTGTATTGATTAGGAAATCAACGGGCAATTCTTTAGTACCGCTAAATATAGAAATGGTTGGTAAGGTATTTAAAGTGGGCCGGAACGTGAAGTTCTTTAAAGATGCAGTATGCAAGGCACCTATTTTGAAAAAATATCTAGATTTATCAAACCCAGGTAATAAACTGCCCGATGTGCCAAAATGTAGTTTTTATAGAATATTTGATGGCAAAAAAGCGCGTTCTACTTGTTCAGCGGTTGCTTATAACAAAGAAACCCAAGCGGCTACGGCGGTTTTAGAAGTTGCTAACTGCGCAGCTAAACGTTTGGTTCTATATGTAGCTGAAAACGAAACGATTAATGGGCGTGACAGTAAAGCGATTGTGGCATCGCTTGTGAAACTTGCGAATGGGATGAAGGCGAAAGAAGTATGCGCTTCTGTCGATATTGTTCATACTGTTGATGCAAAACGCCAGATAATTTTATCTGCAGAAGATATGCGCTTTCCAGAAGATGGCGTTAATTTAAAATCAGCATTTGATATGCGGTTTGTAAATTCAAACAGCGAAATTTTGCGAGATTTTGAATGGATTTACCGCACTTGGGGTGACAACCTTGGTGGTGTCATTGTTATTGCAGATGGTGAAAAGGCCAAGCCTGTGGACATGATAGCGTCACCAGCTGCTATGGCGTGGAAGATAAAAGATGTCTTTCGTCGGGTTATAAATTTCTCGGCAAAACAAAACTGTAAAACATATACGGATGTTTTGTTGTTTGAAGAATGTGAACAGGGAAAAGCTGCTGATTTTGATGCGGTTTTGACAAAGTATATTGACCAAGGATTAAGTTCTTTGGTTGCTCAATAGTAAAATAGATTAGGGGACGCTAGAATGTTTAGCAAACTTGTAAAGCCAATGAAATACACCTGCATCAGTGCAGTAACATTTGTGGTGGCAACGGTTATAGGAAGTGCTTCTGCTTATGCAGGCATAGCTGGATCTTGTGAGGATTATTTTGAAGACCCTCGTGCGGTTGGTGAAATTCTGGATGATGGCGAAGTTACTCGCGCCAACCCAATACCAATTTTACGTGATGGTTCAGAGGTTTATGCAGATCCTGAAGAGGGTGCCAGAACTATACAAAAGCTTGCCTTTGGTGATCGCCTATTCATTACACATTTTGAAAATGGGTTTTACAAAGTAGCACTGGATACACGTAAAGATGAAACAAGTAGCCTTGGTTGGGTTAAAGGGAATGATCTATTATGTCGTAATAGGCCAGTTCTTAGTCCTGAAGGTATCGCGCGTAAATTTTATGTTCGCACAAAGGCTTCATTCGTTGATGAAGAACAGGGTGCGATCCGCGCTAGATCTGGGCCGCGCACAGAAGAGTGTGCAGGCATAAACGGGCGGTGTCGTGAACTGTCGCGCTTTACGCTTTATTATGTTTATGCAAGCGACCCAGTTTCGCAACGGGTATTGTTACAAGGCCGTCCATCTGCGGATGCGGATGCGCCACTAATCGGGTGGGTTAACCTAAAAGAAGGGTATCTATGGGATACGCGTTTTGGTTTGCGTCCAAAAGAAAACCTAGTGTTTGACAGTTCAGTTGGTGAGTGGTCCGAAGGGGATGAGCGCCGTGCTTGCTTGTATGAAACACTGGAAGATGCAGATAAAAGCGATAGTACAGAATCTTGCTTCGTGCCAATTCTAGGTGGTAATCGCTGGTTTAACTATTCATTGCGCATTCCTGTTTTTGAGCGTGTTGAATTTAACGGTAAACACTATTTCCACGTAGCAATGCCAACTTCTGGTGTTGGCTCGGATGCGGCTGATGATGTTCTTTCTCAGGTTCAGGGTTTGGATGAAGCGATTAAGCTATTGCAGAACTTGGGCAATTTAGATGTGTTTTTCCTTTTGGATGGCACGCAATCTATGCAGCCACATATCGATTCACTCACTGGTGCAAACGGGGGATCTGGTGTTTTAACGGCTATACAAGATGCGTTTGAAAATGATCCAAGGTTTGAAAATGTACAAGTGCGCTTTGGGTATCGTGTGTACCGCGATCATTATGCTGGCAATTACGGAATTGGTGAAGGTATGCCCTTTGACAGTAACTGTTCACCAACTGACGAAGAGCTGGATATAAGTGGTAAAAAGTTTGAAGAAGAAATCAAAAAGATCGACACGCAGTTTGGGACTGGTGGCCCACGCGATACGGACTTTGAAGAGAACTTAATTACTGGTCTGGCTTATGCCGCAGATGATATGGCGAACTGCCCAGAACATGTGAAACTTTTGTTTGTTATTGGTGACACGGGTTACGATTTGGAAACGCAAAAAGAGCGCGGAACACCAATCGAAGATGAAGATGAAGTTCTGAGTTATATGACGCAAAACTTCTCTACTGAAGATGATCCAATCATTCCGTTCTTTATTCAGGTTCCGAATGTTGGCAAGCAACTTAAAATGCGTGGTGCCCGACTTGAAGCTTATGAAGCGGCGTACAAAAAATTTGAAGATCAGGGCAAACATTTTGCTCAGAAAATTGGCGACCATTTTTCTATCGGGTTAAAAGGCAATTCTGATGTGAAAATCAATGAGCATTTTTATTCGCTAGATGGTTCTAACATAGCGGATTCACAGACAAAGCTGGTTGAATATATTTTGGGCAGAGTTTCAAACTTTGGCGACCAACGCCCAATCAACGAAGTGATTGCCGAACTACAAGGTGGCACCGCTTTGGTTAAAATTATTTCGGCCTTGTCTGGCTCGGATAATGTACCGGCACTACGTCTTGCCTCTATCGAAAAACGGATTTGTGAAGAATTGGGGAAAGCTTGTGAAGAGCGTGTTTTCAACGATATTACTGAAGGATATATCGAAGATAACGAAGATATTCAGTTGGATATTTGGGTCGATGGTGAAGAGTTCCGCGCGTGGCGTTCAAAACTGGAGCTTGTTAAAGATACCAGCCTACTATCAGCAAAAGAGCTTTCTAGCACGATTGTGAAAATGATGGTGGATGGGTTGCAAAACTCTACAGGTGACCTTTCACCTTCCGAGATGAATATGTCGATTGCTGAGTTCCTTAAGCTTAAGCATGGCCTTCCAACAGGGTCACAAACCCCGCTGCTGAATTATTCTATCGGTGACTTTATCTATCAGGATGATGTTGCTGAAGGGGATTCAAGCATCGATCTAATTGAGATTTGTGAACTTTACAGGGTTGCGCGTTGGCTGGAACGGCATCGTGAAATTTTTGATGCGCTAGATCGCTCAGAGGTGCCATTGTTTAGTCTTGAAGATGTTGAAACCTGTGAAATGCGCTATCCGACCAAAGAGCTTAAAATGGAAGGGCGCGAGCGCTTCCCAGAAGACACAATGAGTTTTCGCCAAGTTCAGTTGAATGAAACAATTTTCTGGATACCAAATAAGTACCTGCCATAATTATGAGTATTGAAGAACATAAAACCTGGGGCCCTCAAGTTGAGGCTGTTGACCTTGTGCGCAAAAACTCGCACGGAGAGATTAGTTTTAATCTGTCGGTTGATTATCTAGATATGCGTATTGGGGGCGGTAAATTGAACCGTTTGCCCATAATGGGCCCAAGTGGCGCTGGTAAAAGCACCTTGTTGAATTTGCTTTCTTGTATCAGTTTCCCGCTTAGCCCAAATGCGAAAGTTACTTGGCGATTTCCAGACGGGTATAAATGTAGCTGGGGTAATCATGGGCCGGGGCGTGAAATTTTATTGCAACTACGGAAAAAATATTTCGGCTATGCATTTCAAACGGCCTCATTGCAACCGCACTTAACCATCAAAGAAAACTTGACCTACGGTTTGGAAAATTCTGGTGTGCCGAAAAAGATGGCCGTAGATAAAGCATTTGAGTCATTGGTATCTGTGTTTGGTGGTGATGAAGCGCGGGCAAAAGATATGATGGGCCGTTACGAGACAGAAGTATCTGGTGGTGAGCGGCAAAGAATTTCATTGCTTCAGGCATTTATACGTGACCCTTGTGTTTTGTTTGCCGATGAACCTACAGGTAGCCTTGATAAGGTGACGCGCGGGGATGTGATGGGCTTGCTACAAGACTGGTTAGCAGAAAAACCAGAAGAACGTTTGTTGTTCTGGGTTACGCACCATGAAAGTGATCCAAAAGATAATAATGCTAACAGACGTTTGTATGTTGGTGACGGTACGGCTAATTGGCAAAAAATGGGTGCTAAAGATTGGACTACAGTTGATGGCATTAAGGAGGCGGGTTTATGAAAAGCGTCTTCCTAAAGCTGGCATTCTTGGAATATTTCAGATCAATTTCCATCCGCGCACCAGGCGGCAGGGATTTTTTATGGACAACGTTATTGATGTTCTTTGTTCAGCTGTTGGCGCTTGTCATACTGACGGCCCGTGAAGGGGTGCTTGAACGTTCTGTTGATGCGTTTTTGGGTAATAAACCCGGGTTTGGTATTCCCATCTGGACGCTGCCAAACTTTTTAGGTGAAAATCAACCTGTGTTGATTACATCAAATCTTATCAAAGACGTTGAAAGTGGGGGCTATCTTGCAGCACCCTTTCGGCGGTTGGATAATGATCAAATGCTGCGTTTGCCAGAAAAATATATATGGGCTGAAAACACTAAAGTTGATGAAATTAAATTTTCTGGCATGGCCACAGATTTTAGGGGCCCTATGGTGCCGCATGAAGATGCAAATGGGCGACCTATAAAACGCCCGCCCCCACCACCGCGTGGTATATTTGGTGATAAACCACCTAGTCCACAAGGCGGGTTGCACGGTTTGGATCAAGAGCCATATGTAGTAAAGGACGGCCACTGGGATATTGTCTTGGATGAAAAGCTGTTTGATAAGTATTTCGACCTGAATGAATACAAGCGTGCATTGCAGGGGCAAATACCTGCTTCTGCCATTGCATCGTTACCAGCTGACAAAAGCCATTTAACCGATATGAAAGAAATTTGGCTAAAAATAAAAATCCATAAAACGGAACGCTTAATGCCTTTCAAAATCAAATGGTCAAAATATTTTGGAATTGGGTCTGGTAATACGGCCTATATTGTTCCGATTGAATTGCATAATCTTTTTGTTGTCGCAAAAGATAACCCAAAACTATGTGCATTTTTAGAAGCTGGGCCAAAGTTGGGGCAGCGCGTTTTGTCTTTAAGGTCAGACCGGTTACTTGGGATGTCTAAAGCAGATCGTAACGCTATTCGCGCAGAATTTGAACAGCTTGCAGGGGTTTTGGGTGGTAAAGTTGAAAATGCAGGTAGTCGTATCGCGCTATATTTTGGCGATCGCAAAAAAGACCAAAGCAGACTTCGAAACACATGTGATGCAGGTATTTCAGAATTTAGGTTGATGATGTTTGCAAAAGAACTTGGTCTGGACAACACCAGTAAACAGCTGGGCGCTGTTCTGGCCAGTGCGCCACATTTATCTGGCAGACCAAATTCCGTGCTTTCTAGTTGCGGCAGCTTAACTGACCGCACGCTTAGGAAAGCAGACAGAAAGGGTGCGGACGATAGTTGTATTGCAGATATCCCGATGGCGACTGAAGGTGGCGGATATTCTGAAATGCTTCTGTTTGCACGTCAACGTTTGGAAATTAAGAACTTAGTTGATTTTATGACTTGCCGTCCTACAGAACGGACACCGAACCCGATGGCACGAAAACATTTATGCATTCCCGCAAATTCTGATGGGAATATTCCAGAGTCGCGATTGATGATTAATCAGATTTATGAAGATTCATTAACACGGTTTGGTTTTTTAACTGAACTTCTGAATGGGATCAGCCGACCTATTGGCACTGTGATGATCGGAATGTTAGCAGCGATACTTTGGGTTCAGCTGGGAACCGTACTGGACCACCGCCGTTTTAGATATGCAATGTTATTATCGAACGGGATTTCATGGATGCAGTTGAAAGCAATGATAATTACACAGGTGATACTGGGGGTCTCTATTTCCCTTGTTTTTGCAGTAGGGTGTTTTATGCTTATAAAATTCTATCTTCTTAGTGAGATGCTGGGCATATCCAAAGTTTATGATGCAATCACATTAGGAAAAGCAATAGATGTATTGCCGGTAGGGCCAATGGCTGTGTTCACAGTTGTAATGACGACAATGGTAATTGCGATTGTTCTGACGTTGATCCAACTTTCACTTAATAAGCTATCGGCGCGCAGGCCTTTGGAAAACCTACTAAACTAAGGGGGGATTAAAATGACACTGGAATATGTATTACTTACGGCAGCTATTGGGATACCCATTTCAATGCTTATGATGCGAATGATTACCACATTAGGTTTATTATATGAAATTTCTGCAAGTTTATGGATGCTTCCAATATGAGTGAAACAAAGGTTGAGCTAACTAAAGAAGAGAAGTTAGCGAAAGAACAGAATTTAATCAAAGAATACCATAATCAAGTTATTCAGGGCCTGATGGGGCCGATTAATGAGTTTTACATGGCCGATGATATATCAGAAATTATGATAAACGGCCCATCCGAAATTTTTATTGAACGTGGTGGCAAGCTAGTCAACACTGGGAAAAGCTTTAAATCTGAAAAAGAGCTGATCTCTTTATCTAGGGCAATTTTGCAATTTGTAGGCAAAAGACTGATCAAAGAAGATTTGTCAGTAGAGGCGCGCATGCCTGATGGTTCACGTGTGCACGTTTTGCAATCACCAGCCGCTAGACCAGGCTTAAGTATTGCAATCAGGAAGTTCCCCGCAGATCGCGTTACTATGCGTACTTTGGTGGATAAGTTTAAATCAATGCCAGCCGAAGCCGAAGAATTTATGATAGCGGCAATGCAGCACCATATGAATATCATCGTATCGGGCGGTACTGGCTCTGGTAAAACCACAATGTTGAACGCGTTAAGCGAAATAATCGTATCCACTGAACGCGTAATTGTGATCGAAGATGCGACAGAGCTTCAGTTCCCAGAAGACCATCATGTGTTGCAATTTGAAACCGTTAAACCCGACCGTGAAGGTTTGGGTGGCATTGATATACGTGAATTGTTACGCGCTTCATTGCGGATGCGCCCTGATCGGGTGATCGTTGGTGAGTGTCGTTCTGGTGAAGCGATTGACATGGTACAGGCAATGAATACTGGTCACGCGGGGTCTATGTCTACGGTTCACTCTAACTCGCCGATTGACTGTTTGGCGCGTTTGGAAACATTGTGCCTGATGTCTGAGGTGGATATTCCATTGGTGGCCCTACAGCGCCAACTTGCATCTGCGATTAACGTTATTATTCAAGTATCACGCTATAGGGGTATTCGGCGGGTGACTGAAATATCCGAAGTGGTGAATTACGATATTTCCACAGGGGAATATGAGTTACAGCCATTATTTGTTCTTGAGCCACATGATACAGGCCCAGGTGGGTTAATGCTTACATGGACAGGAAAAACCCCAATATTGGGCGGTAATTTATCTATAGATCGTGAGGCTTTGACGAAAAATTGGTGACAAAACGCACACTTTTTCGTGTTAATATTTGACTCTGAGGGCCTTAAATTTTAGTAATGTCCTAGTTAATCAACAAAGGGGAAATAAAATGAACAAAGTTTTAATGACAGCCGTAATCGTACTTCCACTAGTAATGTTTCTAGCATTTTTTGGTGAAAACATCATGTCTAACTTCACAGACAATGCTGATGCTTCTAAAGCGCAATCAGATGCTTTGAAATCAAAAGCTGATGGTGGAGCTTGGTAATCCTTAAAAGAGGAACTGATACCATGCAGCCTATTTTCACAAATATTAACCGTCGCTTAAAGTCGTTTTGCAACGACACAAGCGGCGGCGTTCTGGAATACGTCTTATTAATTGGTGTGATCGCTTTACCCTTGGTTATGTTTTTAGCCTATTTTGGGCAAAATGTAATCCAATGGGTACAAGACAATGCACCTAACATTTTTGATGAGGCATCTAGCTGGATTGGCTAGATCGCACATTAAATTAGGCGAACTGTTTTAAAGTAAGGGGACTACTAATGGCCGACTTACGAAAGTCGTTCACCGATTTTATACTGGAAGATGAAGCTGGTGCGGCGGCATTAGAATTTACTCTTGTCGCCATTCCACTTATTTTAGTATCTTTTTGTGTGATCCAATTCATGCTTATGGCGCATGGCGTTATTGTTATGAAACAAGCGGCTTATGCGGCAGCTCGCAGTGCATTGGTTTATGAATGTTATCCGCCAAGTATTACCAATATTGCATCCAATCTTTTTAGTGTTTTTAATTCTAGTGCATATTGTGACGCGGATTCTGGTAAGCCAGAAGATGCAGCGCGTATCGCTTTATTACCTATTTCGGCTTCAAATGGTAAATCACGTGCTAGGCAAGGGGGTAACTGTGCCTACCCAGAGGCGTTAATCAAAATTATGAACGCAAATGCAGTGCGAACTGGTTTGAAAACAACGCTAGAAGAAAAAGCGTGTTATGCTTTTGAGCCTGATAATGTAGCCGTGAAAGTCGAATGGAAAACACAAATTGGCGGTCTGACTATTACTAAAGGGCCGCCACCGGTAACAGCCACAGTTCAATTTAAACTTCCAATTATGGCACCGGTTCGGATGATATTTTCAAACGGTTCAAGGGGGGATGGCTCACGGTACTGGGCCGGAGAGGTTAGTGTGACTTTATTATGAACATATTTACCAAAATCAAAGGTGTAATTACCAAGTTTCACAACGATAATCGTGGGGCAATTGGATTTATCACTATTGTTTCATTTATTCCACTAACGCTGATGCTTTTCTATTTGGTGAATTCATCAAAAGCGATCCATGAACATACACGTACACAAGATGCGGCTGATATGGTTGCTTTGGCGCATGCATCTGAAGCGGCGCGGTCATTAAATACACTATCAATGAACCAAGTATCAATGACACAAGCTTTCGCCAGCGGTGTAACTGGTGGATCATTGATACCTATTATTTTGGCGCATGAAATTTTGGTGGCTCTTGCTATTGCAATGTCTTTGAAAGAAGGCAACAGCATTTGTAAGCCCTATAAATCGATACCTATTGTCGGAACGATTTTATATGGAGCGTGTATGGTGCCAACGCTTATTACAGTTGAACGTTTTACGGAAAATGGAATTCGTGCGGCGGCTATATTTTTTACACATGACCCGCATAATGCTTTGAAAGTGGCAAGTAATTCAGTCAATGCCTTGAATGCAAAAAATAAGGCCCTTTTAGATCGATTTCCAGAGGCTGCATCGATTGCAGCAAAACAGGTTGCGCAATCTGCAGAGGTTACAACAATATATTTTGACGAAAACTGCAAAGATCCTGATGCTGCTGCGACCTGTAATTCGGCCAGTGATAAAGAACGGCTTGGGATGAATTTGCCCGTGGAGAAAAACGTTTTTGCGGGCTATCCGCGTTTCTGTGCGGGTTTGTTTTTTGGAACGGGTGGCGCTGATTTGGGAAGTCTTGGTCTAGGTGGTGTAAACCTAAGTCTTGGGGCAAGCTTATTTAATGGTTCTTTTGTAAAACGCGGCTTCCCTACGTTGAAAGGCCCTATGTCATATGGCGGAGATAGCGAAACACCTAATTTACGGGACTTTGTAAGTAAAGAAACCAGAATAGGCGACATTTTAAAAGATTACTGGCGTCTGGTTGATAATAAAAGTCTTTATGATGGGGTTCTTGGCGGGCCATTGATTGCCCTTTCTGCTGCTGCTGCTGCACTAGCCGCGGCAGATGCGCTGGGACTGCCCACAGGTGAATTACAAGATGAAGTGGATGATTTATTAGATCAGGTTTTAGATGCCGTGGGGCCAATTTTGCGTGCAAAATCCCCTGGACAAGCGGGTGCGATCAACTACCCTTATGAACAAACCGAAGATCGTAATGTTTATAAAGATTTGGTAAATGTACGGACAGCAAACATGTGTATCGGTGACCCTGTGGGGTCGTTTACCGATGCTATTGGAATGTCAAGCGTGTCTTCGATAGCAAGCGTAGTGACAGGTGCATTACCGAAAGTTGATGTGTATCATCCAATGGATGAAGGCGTTGTGCCTTCTATACAGCCAGGATTGAGTGACTATTCTGATAGCTACAAACCCCTTGCGTTTGTTTATAGAAAATCAAACAAAAGATGGTCACCTTCGGTATTCAAAGATACCACTAAAGGGTTTTATACCTATAGCGAAGCCTTGGTATATAACCCTGATGAAATCGGATTATATTCACAGAACTGGCAAGCGCGACTAATTCCTGCAGAAAAAATGGCAAGTAAATTGTCAGGGATTGTTACGCGAATGAACAGTAAAGCGCCGTCAGATTTTAAGAATGGTTTGACCGAAGATCTTAACGCAGTCAAAAACGAAGCCACGTGGGGTGAAGTCGTTGCAAAATAGTATTTGGAAATCATTCTGGAAAGACACAAGCGGTTCTATTGGGTTTGAATCGATATGGGCGGGGCTGGTAGTAACATTCTTTTTTGCGCCAACTGCTTTTTTGTACCGATATAGTGAAGTGCATTTGGATGCTTCATGGGCGCAACGATCTGCGGCCATGAATGAGGCAATAAACGGAAATTGTAATGGGATATTATTTTTGCCCATTCCAATCGGCGTTAGCACGAACGTACATTCCCAAACAGCGGTGACCTGTTCAAAGGTTGATGGTGAAAAAGATATGCCAAGTAATGATAAGTTTTGGAAGAAAATGGATACGGTTTCAAATTCAGAATTTAGTAATTTTACACGTGATATGAAAGATAAGGGTGACTTTAAAGCATCCAAAGGATCAAGCTATATACGACATACAAAGAATTTGGATTTAGGTGATAGATCGGGTGATGTAGGAGTTATAGCCAGTGTTTTACAAACGTTTACCTCTGGGCAATCAGCGCTGTTGGCACCAAGTGCGGATTATTATATTTATGACAAAGCGCATTGGAAAAATGGGCATGATAAAAGGGTATGGGAAGAATTCAGCAGTGATGCTAAAAAAATGTTTCCGAATGTATATCCAGCGAAAAATAGGTAGTGTAGGAGCATACCACATTGAAAAATTTACATAAGTATCTGGCAATCCTTGTGATGTGCTGTATTGGCAATACTGCGTGGGCCGCGAAAGAAGTTAAAGTCGCTAGCGGTGGGAAGGCTGGATACGCGGGCGATCCTATCCAAATAACCAACTGGAAAGATCTGCAAGAAGATTTCAAAGAAGCTTATGGCGGCAAGGTTTTTGAAGCAAAAACGGCACTGGAAATGCAAGGCTTTGAGGATGATAAAACACCAAAAGCTTTTATTTTAAATTTGAACAGTGTTGATATTTTTTCAGTTATTAACCAACCAACACCACCAGAGTTTGGTGCGAAAATTTTGGAATTATTTAGTGATTTAAAAAGGTCTGATTTTAAAACTTACGATCAAGGTGCTACGCTTTTCGCGCAAGATAATAAAAAAGGCGGCCATACTTTAGTTGCTATCCTGCTTAAAAACCGTGAAAAAAGTAATATTGCACCAAGTGTCACCAATCTCATTTCATTAAAGATTGATGATAATCTTAGTATTGGTTTTCCTGCTGGTAGTGAAATGGTTAATGATAGAACAACCAAAGTTTCGGGTGTTAAGGCACGTAACTTTGGTGTGGAAACACCTTTATCACCACAAGATGCGGCAACTTTTTTAACTACTCAATTAGCTAATGAAAATGTCCCGTTTCGTGAAAGCTCATCTGACACCACGTCCTCGGTGACATTTCAGCGAAAAGATGCACGTGCAACGATCGCAATTTCAGAGTTTGATGCTGATAAACAAACCAGCTTAATTCTATTTGTTATCTACAGTAAGGATTAGAAGAATTTACAGGTTGAAATTTCTGCGCTATAGTTGATCCTATTGATACTGATTTTGTAATTGGGTAGCCAATACAATTAGGTAAGGGGAAACGTTTTGAATAAATTAATGATAATCGCAGGATTAGTTTGTGGTCTTTTTGCCGCTTTTCTGGTCACACAAAAATTAGGTGCCGCAGACGCTAGAATGGCGTCTAGTACGTATTTAGCTATTGCGAGTGATGTAAAAGTTGAAGCTCTGTACACTGGGGACGCAATCGAAGAGGCCCACTTGGGTACGATCGAGCTGCCGAACAGTAATGATATATTTGGTCTGAATACACGTTTAATTGCAGATACACCAACGAATCGCACATGGATTGTGGGCAAAAAACTAAACGCAACAATTCCGCCAGGCCGTGTTTTGACGTATAATCTGTTTGAGGATTTGGAAACAGAACGCCTAGATCAGATAATTCCAGTAGGAATGCGTGCGCTTTCAATTAATGTAAACCAAGAAAACTCTTTGAATAACCGCGTTGTTCCGGGCAACCGTGTTGATGTGTATGGTGCGCTCTGGATTAACGAGACACAAGTATACGAGGTAAATGAGCTTTTGGTAGATGTTAAAGTTCTTGCTGTTGGTAAGTCTTTAAGTTTCGATTCGTTGCAAAGTGGCGGTAGCGCCAGTTATTCTACAATAACAGTTGCCGTAACACCTGATGAAGCAAAAAGTATGGTATTTGATCGCGAGATTATTAAAGGCGAACTTATGGTGCTATTGCGTAATCAGTGCGATACATCAGAACCCAATGCGACGTGTGGCTAGTAGGGCAGAATGGAACTTGTCTTAGAAGTTAAGTATCCTGGCAAAACAGACGCTGATAAACATCTGCTTGAGGGCGGTGTATACGCAGTGGGCAGTCAGGATCAAAGTAATCGTGGTAAAGCTATTGAGGTGAATAGCCCTTTCGTTAACAAAGATCATGCGCTGATTGAACAAACGCGTGCTGGTTGGGTTATCACTGCGTTGCAACCACAAATCCGTCAACGTGATAAGGGCAACGCACTATTAGATGTGCGTGACCCCAAAAAGATTGGCCCTGGATCACGGTTTGTACTTGGAAATATAGAGTTTCAATTTCTGTCAGCAGAAAAAAGACAAACAGAAGAAGAAGCTCAAGAATATAAAAGCGGGCTTTCGCTGAATGTGTTGATAGGTGATATTCACTTACGCGTCACGAAAGAGACACAACTATTAACCCGCACAGAAAAGCCTGACACTGAAGATGAAGTTTATATTGCACAGGTGCGTGAAATTTTATCAAAATTAACCGATGAAGCTTTAGCGGCTTTGCAAGGTTCAGACCTGCATAGGTTGGCGGGGGACGCTGGTCGTCGTGATATGATATACCGTATCTTGGGAAGTGAGGGCGTATTAAGTGGCGCAGCCTCGTTATCAAACGTATCAGATGCTGACAGATTGGATTTTGATAAAATCCAAAACCAATTAGCCAAACGGTTAGGTATTACATTTACGACTAAGCTTGAGGTTGAAGATCTGGCTGCGGTAAATACGCAATATGAGCCAAGGTTTGAAGTTAGCTCAAAGAATTATAGCAATGTATTGTTGGCAAAAGTTTTGCGGCAAACTTTGTTGCGGTCTGTTGATGACGTTATCTTTGGAATAGGCCCGCTAGAATACCTTACGGAAAACGAATTTATTTCAGAGATTATGGTGGTAAGCACAGATAAAATCTTTGTAGAACTTAATGGTAATCTTGTGGAAACGGGCCTGTCATTTGTAAATGAAAAATCCTCACAAACCATTACCAGTTATATTGTTGCGCAAGTAGGTAAACAGATTAACGTTCAAAACCCGTATGAAGATGCACGTCTAAAAGACGGCTCGCGGGTAAACGCGGTTGTATCGCCTGTGGCGATTGACGGTACAGCGCTTACAATTCGTAAATTCCGTGCGGATCCGTTGACTGTTGAACAGTTAATTGACTTTGGGTGTTTATCACATGCAATGGCGAGTTTTTTGCGGGGGTGCGTGGTTTCAAAGAAGAATATTCTTGTGTCAGGCGGTACGGGTACAGGAAAAACGACATTGGTTAACTGGCTTGGTTCAATGATCCCGCCAGATGAACGCTTGGTTACGGCTGAAGATGTGGCGGAACTTAAACTAGATTTGCCACACGTTGTACGATTGGAAGCGCGCCCTGCATCTGCGGATGGGGAAGGCGCTGTTACAATTCGGGACTTGGTTAAGAACGCCCTACGGATGCGACCTGACCGAATTATTATTGGTGAGTGTCGTGGTGGCGAAGCGTTTGATATGCTTCAGGCAATGAATACTGGGCATGAAGGTTCATTAAGTACGTTGCACGCTAATACTGCGATAGAGGCAATGTCTCGGATGGAAAACCTAGTTCTTATGGCGGATCAAGGCTTGCCGATTGATGCGATACGCTACCAGATTGCAGGGGCGGTTGATTATGTTGTGCAATTACGCAGGTATGCGAATGGCGCGCGCAAAATCTCAGAAATTGCAGAAATTGGCGGGATTGACCCTGTTACAAACCGAATAGAGGTAAACCCAGTTTTTGAGGCGGATTATAATCATTCTGATCCTGATGCAGTGGCTGTATTTACGTTTGCAGGGCGTACGCCTGACGACATTGAATCATTGATTAAAGCAGGGTTTGATGCGTCTACATTAAGTTTTTAGAAGGGGGAAACAGATGGAAATACCAGATAATAATCTTGCGATAGCAGCATTATCGTTTATCGGTGTTTTTCTGTTTATTGTTGGATTTTGGTTTACTTTTGGCAATGGAATAACAGAGAAATTTCAAGAATATTCTACTGCGTACCGGGATAAATTTGTTCTTGAGCTGCAGTTCCCAGATAATCCTATAATGGTATTTGGTGCATATATTTTTGTCACTCTATTACTGATGGTAATGTTCTCGTTTGCTTCTATTTTTCTTGTGCCAGTTATTTTATTAATTTCCTACATTTTACCAATGTTGGTTTATAATTTCAAAAAAACCACAAGGACAAAGAAAATTAATTCGGTTCTGCCTAATGTGCTACAACAGCTGGCGGCAAATACTAAAAATACAGGTAGTATTAGTTTAGCCTTGCAAGAGGTTGCTTTGACTGCGCCCGATCCTATGGATTATGAATTAACACTTATCAGCCGCCAAGAAATAGAACTAAAAAGCTTTGCTGTAGCACTTAATAATGCGCGCGGTAGGATGAGTTCGCAATGGTTTGATATTGTGTCTGCGGTATTAATCACCGCTGATGAAAAAGGTGGGCGTACTAGCGCGGCACTGGAAAACCTTTCAAAAGTTTTTACACAGCTGATTAAAATGCAAGCCAAGATTGACACCGCTACTTCGCAAGGTCGGATGTCTATGAAATTGATGTTGGCAATGCCATTTGTTGTTGTTGGCATCGTTTACATGGTCGACCCTGGTTTGATTGAATTGGCGACTAGCGGCACATCAGGCAAAGTAATGATTGGTGCAGCCACATTCTTTTACTTCCTAGCATTAGGGATCGCCATCTGGCTATCGAAGGTGAAAATATGACTTTGGTTATTCAAGTTCTGGCCGGCGTTTCAGTATTTTTGATAACTGTTGGTTTGATAAGGTCTATATGGATGCCCGCAAAACAGGGCATGAAGGATTTTAATTCTGTGATCGGGTATCAAGATCCGGTTTCGGCTGCAATTATCGCGTTTGCTGGTGGGGTAGAAGAAACTGACGAAGAAGAAGATTATGCGGCTGGTATTACTAGTGAAGTGCATACGTATTTGCGCCTGTCAAAAGAACAATATAAACGAGGTGTAAGCAAGCTGTGTATTTTTATAGGCATTCTTAGTTTTGTTTTGTTTATAACCCTTTTTGGTACTGGTCTGATTAAGTCCGCAATTGTTGCTGTGATGATGGGTATTTTTGCCAACGTTATTATAAACTTTGCAAACAAAGATCGAATTAGCCAGGCTATGGTTGCACAGGTTAGACAGTTTCCGTTTTTTCTAGATATATTTTTGTTAACGGTTCAGTCTAACGGTAACATCCAAGATGCTATTAAAAGTTACAGTGAGATATTTGGGCATAACGAAATATCACAAGAGTTGATGATCTTACGCGAAGATTTAAAATCGCATAGTATGGTGGATTGCTTTGACCGATTGCGTAACCGTGTAGGCAACGAAGGGTTGCGTAATATCTTAGGTGAGCTAACGCAGAAATTACGCACAGGTACGGAATTACAAAAAACGCTAGAACAACAATCAGAGGATATGCGCACACTTCGTGAAGAACTAGGGGCGCAGGCGGCTGAGCGGCTGAACGCAAAATTTGCTATTCCTGTGGTTTTAAGTGCTGTGGCGGTTTTGTTAATTTTCCTTGCACCTGCTATTGTGCAAATGAGTGACAGTGGATTCTTGTAAGATACTGCACCAAAACAACCAACTGATTGGATATAATACTTACTTGTGGAACGCTTTGTAGAACATAAATTAAGTCAGCTAAGCCATGCTTTTACGGCGTGTTTTCGTGTGCTTTTTGTGTTTTCTTGGGTTCTAGCCAGTTTAGCTTTAGGCCTAAATAGCCAAGCTTTAGCGCAGTCCAATGACGTTTATGAAGGGCTTGATGCGAAGAATGGCAAGAATAATTTTGCTTTTTTGGTCTTCAATAATGATTATAGTAAGAACATAACGCCCATTGATGACCACGCTGAAAACAAAAAAGGAATGTTAAAGCTGTTGGCAGGCTTGGCAGTTCCAGACGATAATATTCTAATTTTAGACAATCCAAGTAAATCAGATTTGGAGGATGCGGTTTATGAATTTTCCAGAAAGCTAAGCCGTAAATCCGATTTATTGGTTTATTATAATGGCCACAATATTAATTTTGCTGACACTGATCAGAATGAAATGTTGCTGACTAGTTTTAAATTACCACGTTCCAATGATCTGTTTTTATTGGAACGCCGGGTCAGCCGTAGCAGCGTAAGTCTTGAAACTCTGATTTTGGATTTTATTCCAAAACGTGTGGGGCAGGTAACAGTTTTATATGATGCTTGTAATACACATTTTGTAACGCGAGATGATGATTTAGAACACTGGAAGGTGTTTAACAGAGTAGCCTGTGTTTCAAGCGCGGTTCCTGGCGCAGAAATAATTTATGCAGGATCGCAATCTGGAAAAGCGTCTTTAGTGAACGCGCTAACATCGGTTTTATCAAAAACGCCAACGCTTGATTTGTTGGCGTTGGAAAAAGCTTTGGCCAAACAATTTGACGATAGTGACCCACAAAAAGGTCCAAATTATCTAGAGCCGGTTTTAATAACAGGTAGTAGATCAAAGGACCTTTCAGAAACTTGTTTGCGTAAAGACATGCAGGGGGATGAACAAGTTTGTAATGTAAAACCTGTAGAGGTTGTAAAGGTAGCTGCTGCACCTGAAATTAAAGCAGAACCAGTTAAGGTGCCTAAGAAAACTGAAAAAAAATCAGAAATAGTTGTTAAGAATAAAAAGAAAAAAAGCAATCGCGGTGTACAGCGGGCTGATTGGTCTGCGGCAAAAAAAGCTGGAAGCTGTGAAGCGTACCAAGAATTTATAGAGAAACACCCGTCTGGTCTTTTGCGGATAAAGGCAGATACGGCCATTGCAAAGCTTTGTAAGGATGCGCCTAAAAAAACGACTGTAAAAACACAAGAAGCTAAAGCACCAACAGAAAAACCACGCAATATGCGTGATGATTGGACTGCGGCTAAAATGATTGGACGATGCAAACCTTATAAAGAGTTTGTTGAAAACTACCCTGACTCGCCATTTATCAGTAAAGCAAAGCGGGCAAAGGAAAATTTATGTGGACCAACAGAGAAAGCACCTGCAAAGAAAAAGCCTGATCCAGTAAAGCCAAAACCGAAAGTAGCTGAAATAACAGTGCCCGAAAAGCCACGTAATATGCGTGATGATTGGACTGCGGCTAAAATGATTGGGCGGTGTAAGCCTTATAAAGAGTTTGTTGAAAACTATCCGGAATCACCGTTTATTTCCAAAGCCACGCGGGCAATGAATAATTTATGTGGCCCGATAGAGAAAATTCCTGCGCCCGAAATTGTAGAAGCACCTAAAGTGGAAGTCGAAGAGCCAGCGGTACCAGTTGTGGTAGAGGCCCCTGTGAAAGAAGTTGCGCCAGTTAAAGAAGTTGTCAAGCTTGACGCACCAAAACCTGCGCCAGTTGCACCAAAGAAAAAGACCGCATTTAAAAGCTGGTCAGACGCAAGGCGGGAAAACTCTTGTGAAGGATTTTTACAGTTCCTTGAAGATCATCCAAAATCTCTTTTCGGCAGTAAAGCAAAAGCGCGGGCTGATGCTAAGTGTAGTGATGCCGATAGAAAAGCCTTTTTAGAAAAGCCAAAAATTGCTGAAGTGCCCGCGAAGGTGGTTATAAAGGAACCTACTAAGGTTGTGGTTAAGGAGCCAGTGAAAGTTGTTGTAAAAGAACCTGCGAAGCCTGTTAAGGCCGCTCCTATAGTAGTGATAAAAGAACAACCTGCCCAAGTAACTAAGGTTGAAAAGCCAACTGATGTCGACAAGGCACCAAAGCTGTTTCCAGGCGTCACCGCTAAGGCATCTGAAAACAATTACGCATTTGTTGTTATTAATCAAAATTACGCAGCTGGCTTTGAGGAAATAGAAGGAATTGATGCTGATAAAGATGCGATTTTAGCAACGATTGATGGTCTGAAATACCCTAAAGAAAATGTGAAGGTGCTGTTGGACCCTAGCAAGGAAGAATTAGAGGATGCGGCGTTTGAGTTCGCGTTGGAAATGAAGCCTGAATCAGAGTTATTATTTTACTATTCTGGGTATAGTGTTAGCTCGCTTGACGATCATAAAAACTATATTTTACCTGTTGATTTTAAAGTACCCAAAAATAAGCAAGTGCGTATTAGCAGGCGGCGGTTTAAAGAAAATAGCATAGATTTAGCAGCCTTGATTAAAGATTTACACGAAGGACGGCCGCGTCAGTTGCTAGCGATATATAACGCATGTTCTGCGCAGGGACTTCCAAGTGATAAAGATGCCCCATATTGGGTGTTTATAAAAGAACGGCCATGTAGTCCTACTAAAGTGCGGGACGCGGCAATATTTTATCCCACTCAAAAAGGCCAACTTGCCATTACTAGTCTTGGAAAAAAAGACTCTGAGAAAAGCAGTTTATTTATGCGGGTGTTTGCAAAAGCTATATCTGAAAACCCGTCGATTGATATTGACGTATTACAACAAAAACTCGCTTGGTCTGTTGCTGCATTGGCCCGTAAGCGGAAAGCTTCACAAGACCCAGTATTGATGGACGGCTATTCCCCAGATCCTGATAACCCACAAAAACGTTGTTTTACTAAGGTTTTGGTTAATGATGTTTTATCCTGCACTGGCCTAGAAGGCGTGCCTAAAGTTGCAGAGCCTGAAGTTGAAAAGCCTGAAGTCGTTAAAGAAGTGCCAACGCCCGCAGAGCCTGTAAAACCCAAAGCATCAGATGCTTGGGCATCCGCAAAATTGGCCAATACGTGTGAGGCTTATCAGAATTTTAAAAAGGCGAATGCGGGTTCTATCTTTGAAGTGAAAGCGGAAGCAAAAATCAAGATAACATGCGCTGCGCCTGCCGAGTTGCTTCCTGCATCTTGTCAAGCACCAACCGGGACACAAACCGTTCCAGGGCTTAACAAAGCCGGTTATAGAGAGATGCAAGGTCAACTGAATAGGCTGGGTTGTAATGTTGGCTTTGCTGATGGTGATTGGGGGCGTAATAGCCAAAGGGGCTATAATCGGTTCGTGAGCATTGCGAATATTGGGGTGATTGGTGTTAAACCAAGCTGTGCAGTTCTTGAAAAGGTAAAAGCACTACCAACAAAACGCATATGCCCAGTTATTTGTGGTAATGGTTTTAAAAAGGTTGGTGAAAGCTGTGTTCGTATTAAACCAGTTGTAACAACGCCAGCGCCCGTAGCAACAACAACGCCAAAAGTTACAACAAGCTCTACGAAAACAGAGTCATCAGTTAAAGCAGTGAAAGAAGAAAAACGTGCAATAGTAAAAGAAACGATACCAGAACCAGCAGCAACTGTTGCGCCACAAAAAACATGCCCTAAAGACAAAGAGCTAAATAAAAGGGGAAAATGTGTGCCTAAAAAGGGTGGTTTAGGAAAGACGTTTCGGTTTTAAAGTAGGGGGAATAATATAATGAATTTTTCGAATGATAAAAAGAACTTGCTTGGTAATGCACTTACCAATTACCGTGAACTAAATAAGTTGAGTGATAACAATGTATGATCTATTAACGCTTCAAGTAAAAGATGGCCCGCAAATTGGCCAGGAAATAAATGTTGCTTCAGATAAGACGTCTTTAGGTGGCAAAGGTAGCGGTTCTGAAATTGAACTTTCTGGCATTCCGCACGGGGTTCAGTTTGCTGAACTGAAAGTGGTTTCTGGAAAGTGGACTATTGCTGAATTTCAGCCACGATCAATTCTGCTAAATGGTCGGCAATTAAAACGCAAGAACTTGCTTAAATCTGGCGATGAAATTCAGCTACCAAGCTTGAAAAAAGGCCAAAGCATTCGCTACAAAATTGACCTTGTTGCGCAGAAAAAACAAAAAGAAGCAAAAGACTCATCTGGCCCTAAAATAAAGCCACTGTATTTGGTGCTTGGCGTTTCCTATCTAATGCTTATGTTGATGGTTGGAATGTATTTTGTGGCTAATGGCAGCAAAGATTCCGGCCTAATAGCAGAGATTGGTATGGTTGATGTTACTAGTGCGCTAAATGAAGATATTGCGGCAATCGATACGAATGTAGCAACCAATTCTGGAAATATTGCATTATCCGATATGCCTGTTAATTTTGAAGAGCTAAAACAGTTTTTATCATCTGATATGGATGCAGAACGTAAACTTGTAATCCAAAATAATTTTAAGCAACGCGTTCTAAAATTATTTTCAGAAGCTTGGCGGCTTGAACAACAAGGCCGTACTGTGGATGCAAAAGAACAATATGAAAAAGTTTTAAAAGCAATGGGGGATCCCGATTTGGTAACGCCGGCTATCGCCCTAAAGCGTTTGAACGAATTAAATTAATTTTGGGGAAAATTAATGTCTAATATCTCAGATAAACTACACGATCATTTAAGCCAAGAATTTGAATACGATAGGGCAAATATATTTGAATTTGGTTGGTGTAATATCATCGAAGCTGAAGATCGCTTATATAAACGGCGCGTAAAATTATATGTTCCGCGTGAAGATGTATGGGATAATGGCGCAGCTAAAAAGCTGATTAAAAAGCAGTTCAAAGCCTATTATGACGAAAAAATACATGAGTGCCTGCCAGAGGCTATCGACCTATTAGAAGGGAAGAACGCAAAGGGTAGCATAGTTCTCGTTACGAGCCGAACAGAAGAAGCTAATCTTATGGATGGCGAGCGAAAAGGCAGTGATATTTCGTGGCTTGAAAATGATAACTTCTCGTTTCCAGAAAAACTTGGGGCTGTGCGCAAGCTTGTTGAAGCCGTTAATATTCTGCACGGGTTCGGTATGGTTCATGGTGCCTTAGGGCATCAGACAGTCTCTTGTGTGAATGAAGCTAAATCTGTAATTTTACGAATTGAGTTACTGAACTTTAGTGATGTTACATCCGACGACCCAACTGCATCATTGTTCTTTGAGCCAGCTTTCACGGCACCAGAGCTGTTTGAGGGTGGCCCATCAAACGAAATGCCGCATAAATCAAAAGAAACGGATGTATATTCTTTAGGTAAATTTATAATATATTTCTTGCTCGGCCCTGTGCGGTTCATAAAATTCTTTTCCAATGATGATGAAGATATTGAAGATCCTCAAAAAGTTATCTCGACCAAGATGGCAGATCATATTTTATGGACAAATATTGCGCATTCCAATGCCGAACACGATTCAGCCCGTTTGGAACAATTGAGCAATGATAAGTTAAGTGCGGAAATAGCAGAGTTCTTGGCGTATACAGTATCATCACTTGCCAGTGTTCGCCCAGATGATGCGCAGATGTTCTTTCACGGTCTATCCACCATCATGGGCGGGGAAATTGATATGCCAGGCGCCCCAGCAGGTGGGCACTGGATGGAAGAAAAACCAAAGTCATCAATGATGCTTCCTATGATTGGTGCCGCTGCGGTAGTTATCTTGATTGGTGGTTATTTCTTTATGACAATGCGTGCGGAAAAGCTTGCGTTGGAAAAGCAAACTGCCGCAACATCAGAGGCATGTGGTAACTTTTTTGGTGAAATTAACAAACTCAAAGACAGCCGCGTTATGTTGTCGGCAGGCTGGGCAAATGTTGATTTTGCTAAAGATAAAGTTCGTAAAAACGGTAAAACAGAAGATACATTGGCTGCTAGCCAAAAATTATGTGAAAAAGGCAATTCTGATATTGCCGACTTGAAGAAAACATTGCTGAAAGAACTAAGATCGCAAATTTCTGCTGGTCAGAAAAGCAGCGATCAAGAAGGTACAGATTTCACGGCCTTAGATATAGAAGGCAAGTTAGGAAAAGCGCAAGCTTCTGAAAAAGCACGGCAATTTGGCCAAGTAGAGGCAGTATTGGGTGGCCTTGCTGACGAAATAAATGAAAAACGAGGTGTTGTGCTTTCTGAAATGCTTGAAAAGGCAGTTAGCCAAAACAGCATTGCCCAAAATCTGCTAAATATTAAAGACGTTTCAAAAGTAGAAACAAATATGTTGACGAAAGCAGGCTCTGCACTTGCTTTGGATGCAAACTTTGCTGGGATTGAAAAGAAAAATGCAGCACTTGTCGAACTAACATCTTTTAACATGAAAAGATTATCGCAAGATGCAAATAAATTGTTGGTAAACATGACCAGCCTTGCAGATAAACTTGAAAAAGAAGATGCAGGGGACGCTGGTGTTGGCTTTGGCCAAATCCGAGAAAGCTTAATCAACTTACAGGCCCAAGGATTACCATCTGATGTGAACGGGTTCCAAGATTATTACGGAACACTTTCAGATGCAGCCGAAGCCCTTTCAGAGATAGAGACATATATGGGTGGGCTAGCAGCCGAAGTGCCACGCCTTACCCAAAACATCGTGCAATCGCTGGATATTGCTAAAAGGAACGGTTGGTTAGAAGAGTCGCAAGTTGCTATCTTAAGCTCACAATTTAATAGCAGAGAGTCTTTTTCAATTTATAAAGATTGGAGCTTCCTTGGTAAACTGGATACATCTTTAAGCAATGAAATATCAAAACTTGAAACCCAATGGGCCGAAGGTAATGGCGTATGTACGGCTATGTTGGCAAGCGTTGAGCAGATAGAAAATATGGAAACGACGCTTGTATGGGCTGAACTTTCAGAAATTCTTACGCGGATCAGATCAGTTGATCCAGCCGCAATCGGTCGGGAACATTTCGCAGAATGTGAACAAGGTTATGCTTTATCTAAACGTGGTAATATTGAGCTGCAGGCAAAAGAGCTATTTGGCGAAATTAAACAAACAACCGCTGCATTAACTGAAAAAGGTATAGGCGGTTATATTGAAGAATTCGCATTGGCTGAAACAGGTGCGGCCGAGTTGAAAGACATCAATATACCGCAATCACAAGAATCGTATGACACATATGCATCAAAAGCATATTTGATATTGGCCAATCTAGATAAAGCCGAAGAGATACATTCTGATGCGGTTTCAAGAAAAAATGACCTGACTGGTAAATATGATGAGCTGAATGGAACAATAAGCACAACCGCTTTGGGAAATCACCCAGAATACCTAAGGACTTTGGCAGAGCTAACTGTTTCACCTGATTTGAATATTTTGGATCACAATACCCAGTTACAAACGAACATAGAAATATTGGAAGAGTTGGTTCGTAAATTCGAAAACGGTACCTTGATAAATTGTACCTTTGATAATGGATTTGAAATGCTGCCAATTTTGTCAGATGCAGAAAAACTTGCAGAAGGCCTGGCTCGAATTAATAAATCCGTTAAGAAATCTGGCGTTGCATATAATAATGAGGCTGGAACAGTGACAACGTTTTGTGTCAACAGCGCACCCGTTTCACATGAAGAATTGTTGGCCTTTGGTGAAAAGCTAAAAGTAAGACAAGCAGATGTGAAAGCGGAAATAGCAAATGCAACCTCTGGCTCTGCTGGTGCGGCTGTTAATATTTCATACTGGCTGGCTACACGCTATGCTGAATGGGTTGGTAAGAAAACAAAACAACAGGTTTGTGTCGCCCCAGCTATCGCAGCTGTTTTGGCAGAACTGTCAGCGCCTGATAAGTTTGAAACAATTAGTTCTGGCGAATTGTTTAAAGATAATTGCGGTTCACAAAGCGCGGTTCGCAAAAAACTTGTGCTGTATGATGTAGAAGATTCAGGCATGACAGCGGGCTGTGTATCAAATAATAGCCTACGGCCCGAATTATCATTTAGATTGGCAGCAGGGGACATTTGCTCGGAATAGGGCAGTGGTTGTGACGAAGTGATGATTAAAAACATTAAATGCACGATTATTGCACTAATAACTTGTTTGTTAGGCAGCACGGCTGTTGCCCAACAAGCAGACCTAAATCTAAGTCACTTAGCCACTTTACAAAAAGCCTATAAGCATGTTTTGGCGCAAGAATATGAAGAAGCTGAAAAGCTGTATAAAGGGCTGCAATCTGAAAAAGATGTAAAGACTGATATCAAGCATGCTGCTGTTGAGGGCCAAAGTCTTGTGGTGTTGTTAGAGCTGAATGCACGCATTGAAGAGGCGAAGGGCGATAAGGTAAAGGCCCGATTGTTACGCTTCCCACGTAAGACTGCAGTTAATATATTAAAGAAAGCCTCTGCAAAAAATCCAAGTGATGCACTTTTATATATGTATGCATTGGCGAAGGAAGAGGAAGAAATATCTGCTAAAACTTTTACAGATATGGCGTTAGCAAAAGAATATGAACGCCTTGGGGAAAAACCTACAAAAGTTGTAGTTGAGCCAAAACCTGAACCAGCCCCTAAAATAACATCGTCTGTTTCAGTGAATGGTGTTAAAATAACAGGGGCAAAAGCAACATCTGTTCGGAATGTAAAATACATAGCAAATAACATTGTGAATGTACGAAGCGGGCCCGGAACTAGCTATTCACAAATTGCTCAACTTACAAACAAGCAAGAAGTTATTGTTGTGGAATCTATTCATCTATCGAATGGGCAGGTTTGGTATAAACTGAAAAAAGGCAAGCGACTTGGGTATGCAGCAGCAAGATTTTTCACAAGAGCGGCAACGAAGTCAAAGACAGCCAAGAAGCCTTCACAAGCACCTAAACCAGCGGCTAATGTAACTTCTGGTAACAGGGCATGTTCTGGCGCGCACAAATCCGTATTTATTACAAAAAGAAATGCTGCCGTTAAATTTAAACCTAATGGGAAAGCAGTTATTTTTACGTATGTTAGACAGACAACGGTAAAAGCTTACGGAACTGTAGCAGGGCACGCCATCGTTCGGGTAGCATCGAATGGTAAATTTATATGTGGATATATTAAAAAGTAACTTTAAGTGCATTGACCAATGAGCGACGGTATATTTCATTTTACCAATGATAATGTCTAGTAAAAAATAATAGTATTATGACAGAAGGATTTTAGCATATGGCGACAGTAAACCTTACTTTGGATGAAATATACGATCTGGCCTTTAGCTGCCTTACGCAAAATGGTGCAGATAAAATTAATGCAACGGCATTGGCGGGTACAATAATGAAGGCAGAGCGTGATGGTTCGCATTCGCATGGCTTGTTCAGATTGCCCGCATATGTGGCTTCTCTTAGGTCAGGTAAGGTGAATGGTAAAGCGCGACCTATTGCAACGTCTGCAACCCCGGCTGTGGTGCGTTTGCATGGTGATAATGGCTATGCCCCAGTTGCGCATCAGGTTGGTATACCTGCATTGATTGAAGCGGTAAAGTTAACTGGTATTGGTGTTTTGGCGATGACCAATGTACACCATATGGCAGCCCTTTGGCCAGAAGTAGAAGCGATTGCTGAACATAACTTGGTTGGTTTGGCTTGTACGCCTTACATGCCTTCTATGGCACCAGCTGGGGCAACTAAAGCCTTATTCGGTACCAATCCAATTGCTTTTGCATGGCCTAGACCAGATAAAACGCCTGTTGTTTTTGATATGGCAACCGCAGCTATGGCAATGGGTGAGGTGCAAATCGCGGCCCGTGATGGCCATTCAGTACCACTGGGAACTGGACTTGATGCAGATGGGCAAGCAACCACTGATCCAAGCATGATTGCCAAAGGCGGCGTGCTGTTGCCGTTCGGGGGTCATAAGGGGTCTGCTATTGCGATGATGGTTGAGTTGTTAGCGGCTGGGTTGGTGAACGAAAACTTCTCATTTGAAGCTAAAGAAGGTGATAATGGCGATGGGGGCCCGCCACGTGGTGGGCAGTTTATTCTGGCGATGTCGCCTGAAATTATCGCGGGCGACGGTTGGGCAGATCATTGTGATATATTTTTCGACCGTATGAGTGGAATGGATGGTGTTCGGATGCCAGGTGATAGACGCCATAAGAACCGCTTGTCGACTGAGCCTAGAAAAATCAATGATGCATTGATTGAAAAAATTCGCATTTTAATGACAGGATAAGGTCGCGATTATAGCTGTCCTTTCTGGTTGGTTGTATTCACATATAAGTTTGAGAAAGGTCTTTTTGCATTTTTTGATGCCGCTTATGGGCGTGGCAGAGCGATACTGCTTGCCCACCTTGTAAATACGCAGTCATAGATAGCTGGGGGGATAAATTATTTGGAAAAACCAGTAATGACCTTGTTGATTGCGCTTTAAGGCCCTAAATCACATCTTATGATAAAATATATTCCAATGTTAAAAAGCAAACCTGTTGTGAATGTGATCCGCCTTTCTGGGGTAATTGCAGAGGCAGGTCGCTTTGGTGGTGGTGCATTAAACGATGCAACACTTGGGCCACTTCTTGAACGCGCTTTTCGTAAAAACAAACCCAAAGCGGTTGCGATAGAGTTGAACTCTCCGGGCGGATCACCCGTGCAGTCATCGCTTATCGGCACCCGAATTCGACGTTTGTCCGAAGAATTAAACGTGCCAGTTTTCGCCTTTTGTGAAGACGTGGCGGCGTCTGGCGGCTATTGGCTGGCCTGTGCCGCAGATGAAATATACGCCGACGACAGTTCAATTATAGGTTCTATTGGCGTTATCTCGGCCTCATTTGGCTTTCATGAATTGCTGCAAAAACAAGGCGTTGAAAGACGTGTCCATACCGCAGGCCAAGATAAAAGTATGTTAGACCCATTCCGCCCAGAACGTCCTTCAGATGTGAAGCGACTGAAAGCTTTGCAAAAGAAGATACATGATAATTTCATTGCCCACGTAACAAACAGACGTGGTGATAAAATACGCGATGATAAATTGTTCACAGGTGAAGTTTGGGTTGGGCAAGATGCGGTTGATAATGGCCTAATAGACGGAATTGCACATCTTGCGCCTAAGATGAAACAGAAATTCGGCGATGATATAAAACTTGTGGTCTTCGGACAGAAGAAATCAATTTTTAAGCGTTTGGGGTTAGGAAGTTCGTCTGATATGCTTTCTAATGTAGAAGAACGTATCTTTTGGTCACAATATGGATTGTAACAACAATGGTTAAAGTCGTTACATTTTTTTTGATTGGTATGATGGTGCTTGCACTTTTTGGTAAACTACGGATGCCAAAATTACCAAGCATTAAAAAAAGGAAATCTGTTCAGGCAACTGGCAAATGCAGCAAATGCGGCGCCTATAATATCGGCAGTAAGCCTTGTAATTGCAACAAAAAATAAGAACGGAACGGCTTTGGATTTTCTATATGTGTTTGGCGGTTTTGTCATTTTGCTTGTTGCGGGTGATGCTCTGGTTCGCGGGGCCGTAAGCCTTAGCCTTAAACTGGGTATTCCGGCCCTTATCGTCAGTTTGACGATCGTGGCGTTTGGCACGTCGGCACCCGAATTGCTAATCTCTATCAAAGCTGCATTGGATGGGTCGGCTGGCTTGGCATTGGGCAACGTGGTTGGCTCTAATATTGCAAATGTGCTGCTGGTTCTGGGCGTGCCTGCGTTGTTTTTTGGCATCTCAACACAAGATAACACGTCTAAGTCTAATTACATCTATATGATACTTGCGACTATAGTTTTTATAGTCATGGGGTTCATGGGGCCGTTGACGGCGCTTAACGGCGTATTACTGCTTTTGATGCTGGCAGTTATTTTATTCAAAGCGTATAGGCATGCCAAGAATTCTCGAAGGGCTATGTTGGCTGCGATGGATGACTTGCCACAAACAAATAGTGCGTGGTGGAAAATTATTATACTGATCGGTGTCGGGATGATTGGCTTACCGATCGGGGCTAATTTACTGGTAGAGGGTGCCGTACACATTGCACAAGAACTGGGTATTGAAGAGGCTGTAATTGGCCTGACATTAGTGGCGATAGGGACTTCTTTACCAGAGCTTGCAACCACAGTTATGGCGGCATATCGTAAAGAGGCAGATGTCGCTATCGGTAATGTGATAGGGTCGAATATCTTCAATCTTTTGGGTGTTATCGGGGTAACCAGCTTGATAACCAACCTTCCAGTTTCGCATGAATTTTTGGAGCAAGATTTCTGGATAATGCTTGGGTCATCTTTGTTACTGTTGCCGTTTATCTGGTATAAAATAAACCTGACAAAACTTTGGGGCGGTGCGTTTCTAGCCACTTATGTGATTTATATCTGGATGTTGTTTGTTTAATGCACAGTAAGCTGGTGTTCTTCGGGTAAATTATGACTGAAAGTTTGAATGTGACACGCAATTTGACTGTTGGTTGAGCTAATATGGGTCATTTTTGGGTGCAATTAACATATAATATTATCGGCGTGTTAGCCCAAATTTTGAATGACAACACTTGTGGTTGTCCACGCGCTTTACAAAATCTTTACATTGATGAATATTTCCTTAATGAAATCAGTAATTTGTCATGATGAATAAAAATATATCTTTTAAAAACAACAGGCTAAAAAGTTGCCTATTTTTTAGGCAATACGCGGAAGCCTGCCAAAACAAACAAAAAATTACGAAATCCTTTAAGTTATACGCAGAGTTATCCACAGGTTTGGTGGACAGGTTTATTCTTGTTTATGAAGCTAATGTGTGTAGACCGCTTAAGAATCATGTAAAACGACCTTATGACCGATAGCACCTCTAACTCTGAAATGTATGAAGAAGGAAAACTGGCCCCAGATACGGATGGGTTGCGCGGGCATCAGGTAATTCAAAGCTATTTACGCAGCCTAGATAACAGCCCCGGCGTGTACCGCATGCTAGGATCAGCGGGTGATGTGTTGTATGTTGGCAAAGCGCGCAGTCTTAAAAAACGGGTTTCAAATTACGCGAAAATGTCCGGGCATACGGCACGTATTGGGCGTATGATTTCAGCAACGGCGTCTATGATGTTTCTAACCACGCGCACAGAAACCGAAGCGCTGTTATTAGAGCAAAATCTGATAAAACAATTAAAGCCTAAATATAATGTTTTGTTGCGTGACGATAAAAGCTTTCCAAATATTGTTTTGACCAAAGAACATGATTTTCCGATGATAAAGAAACATCGCGGCAGACGTTCTGAAACAGGTAGTTATTTTGGCCCCTTTGCATCAGCTGGTGCTGTAAACAGAACGCTTAATCAGTTGCAGAAAATCTTTCTGTTGCGCAACTGTACCGACAGTATGTTTTCAACCCGTACCAGACCTTGTTTGCAATACCAGATTGCGCGTTGTTCTGGCCCATGTGTGGGGCATATCTCAAAGCAAGATTATGCGCAATCTGTTGCCGATGCCGAAAGTTTTTTGAAAGGCAAAACCACAGCCATTCAAGAAAAGCTGGCGGCAGAGATGTTGCAAGCCAGTGAGGCGATGGAATTTGAACGCGCGGCAAGTTTGCGCGACCGCATTCGCGCCCTTACACATGTGCAGTCTACCCAAGGGGTGAACCCACAGTTTGTATCCGAGGCAGATGTGATTGCCTTGCATATGGACGGGGGGCAAGCATGCGTTCAAGTGTTCTTTATCCGCGCCCATCAAAACTGGGGTAACCGTGCGTATTTTCCTAATACAGGGACGGGGGCCGATGCCCCAGAGATACTAGAAGCGTTTATTGGGCAGTTTTATTCAACCAAACAACCGCCCAAACAGGTGCTTTTGTCACAGAACATTGAAAATATTGATTTGGTTCAGCAGCTATTATCAGACAAGCTTGGTAAAAAAGTAGAAGTGCTGGTTCCGCTGCGTGGGGAAAAGGTTGAATTGGTTGCAAACGCCATGCGCAACGCCAAAGAATCTTTGGCGCGCCGGATGGCAGAAAGTGCAACACAGGCTAAATTGTTAAAAGGCTTGGCAGATGCATTTGATCTGAAAGCGCCGCCTAGCCGTGTTGAAATTTATGATAACTCGCATATCCAAGGTGCGCATGCGGTTGGTGCTATGGTTGTTGCAGGTAAGGAAGGTTTTGAAAAATCTTTTTACCGCAAGTTTAATATTAAGGGCACAGACATAACGCCAGGTGATGATTTTGGTATGATGAAAGAGGTTCTAAACAGACGTTTTAAGCGGCTTTTAAAAGAAGATCCAAACCGCGAAACAAACCTTTGGCCAGACCTGTTGTTAATTGATGGCGGGGCAGGGCAGATTTCTGCGGTTGCTGAAATTTTGCAAGAATTAGGTGTGAATGATGTGCCTTTTATCGGCGTGGCAAAAGGGGAGGATCGGGATGCTGGCAAAGAAGAGTTTCATCGCCCAAATCGCAAGGTTTTTGCCTTGCGCCGCAATGATCCGGTATTGTATTTTATTCAACGACTGCGCGATGAAGCCCATAGGTTTGCCATCGGCACGCACCGCGCAAAACGCGCAAAAGCTTTCACCTCCACACCTTTGGATGAAGTTGCAGGCGTGGGGGCAAAACGTAAAAAAGCGCTGCTAACGCATTTTGGGTCGGCCAAGGCAGTAAGCCGTGCGGGGTTACAAGATTTATGTGCAGTAGAAGGTGTTTCAGACGCACTTGCCAACATAATTTATGACTTCTTCCATGACAAAGGCTAACGGATCAGTTAGAGGGGATATATGCGCTGGAACATACCAAATATACTAACCATTATCCGTCTTTTTGCCGCCCCTGGTGTTGCAATAATGTTTTTGTATTTTCCAAGGCCGCTGGCAGACTGGTATGCGATGACTTTGTTTATCCTAGCCTCTGTTACAGATTTTCTGGATGGGTATCTGGCGCGAAAATGGCATCAGGAAAGTAATTTTGGTGCTATGCTTGACCCGATCGCGGATAAGGCGATGGTTGTTATCGCCCTGCTGGTAATTACGGGGCTTTCGGCGGGTACATCCCAGTTTCGAACCGTTATGGATCCTTATATTCTGTTGCCAGCCATCATTATTTTGTTCCGCGAGGTTTTCGTGTCAGGCCTGCGAGAGTTTCTGGGCGACAAATCTAGTGAGCTAAAAGTCACAAAGCTTGCGAAATGGAAAACCACCGTACAGATGATCGCTATTTCTGTGTTGTTTGCAAAAGGTGTTTTAGAACATTACGCAGGGGCATTGACCTATGGAATGGATCAGGCGATTTTTGAGGGTATAATGGCAGGTGAAATCGAAGACGTGAATCATTTAGCACGTTACGTGAATGGTATGAATATCAGTTGGTCAGCAGGGGTTATTTTGCTATGGATCGCAGCTATTTTGACATTCATCACAGGTGTTGATTATTTCAGAAAATCGTTGCCGTTTTTGAAAGATACCAAATGATAAAATTGGATGTTGTTTATTTTGCGTGGGTACGCGAACGTATTGGACTTGCAAAAGAACAGGTGGAAACTGAGGCGAAAACGATCAATGATCTGGTTGCAGAACTGTCAGCACGCGAAGAACGCTACCAGCTAGCATTTCAGGATATGAGCGTGGTTAAGGTCGCTATCGACCAAACTTTGGTATCGCTTGATGCACCACTTGATGGCGCCAAAGAGGTCGCATTTTTTCCACCAATGACAGGTGGTTAAATGGCAGTTCGTGTTCAGGCAGAAGATTTTGATCTGGGTGATGAAGTCAGTAAATTGACCGATGGCAACACTGATATTGGCGCCATAGTAACCTTTGTAGGCGTGGTGCGTGACACCACAAATGGCGCCCTTCTTTCTATGGAATTAGAGCATTATCCAGCGATGACCAAACAGGCATTGGAAACGATCGATCAAGCGGCAGCTAAACGCTGGTCACTTAATGCAAGCATGATAATCCACCGTTATGGTGATTTGGCCCCAGGGGCGCAAATTATGATGGTTGCGACCGCATCACCACATCGCAAAGATGCTTTTGAGGCAGCTGAATTTTTGATGGATTACCTGAAAACAGACGCACCGTTTTGGAAGAAAGAGAATTTCAAGGATGGTGCGAAATGGGTAGGTAGTAAAGCGGCCGACGAAGATGCAAAAGACCGTTGGAAGGCTTAACTTTGCTGTAGGTCTTCAATGTAGCGTCTTAATTCCTCGGTTTCACGGCGTGCAGCCCCTAACCCTTGCATAGCAGCATCTAGTTCAGCCTCTGCTTGGGACGCTTTGTTAACCAATTCACTTTCGCGTTGATACAAATAGGCAACCGCTTCATCGCGCTGTTCTTCTGCATCGTGTAAACGGGTTGCCAAACCGTCAATTTCTTCAACATTGGATGAGTTTATCCGCCGCAGACGGCCATATCCCATTCGTGCAATCCACCCCAATGCGAAAAATATCATAAAGGCGGCTGAAATGGCGGTTATCAGTTCATTCTTGTCCATCGTCACCATTCTCCTGTATCGCCCGAAACTCGATCCGACGGTTTTCTGCACGGCCCTCTTCGGTACCATTATCAGCTATAGGGCGGGTTTCGCCATAGCCATTTGACTTCATTTTAGCGGTTAAAACACGGCGATCTAATAAGGCAGATAAAACTGCATCGGCGCGGCTTTGGCTTAAAGCTGCATTAGAATCTTCGCCGCCTTGGCTGTCAGTATGCCCGCCGATTTCAAAATATGTATTCGGGCAGTCAGCAAGGATTTCTGCAATGCTCTTAATCACGTCTAAACTACCAGCGGCGATACTGGCTGAGGATGGTGCAAAGTTGATCTTATTTGCAAGTAAAACAGCGGTAATTCGGTTTTCACATTCCGTATCACTCAGCTCAATAACTTCGGGTTCTTTAGCAACAAGGTTTTCGTCGAACATGACATCAATCGTATATTTCGCGTCTGATCCAATGCGCGTGGTAAAAATACGCGACACAATCGAAGAAATATCTTTCTGGCTGCTTTTGCCCTTAATTGTAATCTCGTCTGGTAAGACCTCTAGACTACCGTTACGCATATTAGACATGGCCTCTAGGCCTGCCATACTGCGCACCGTCCAACCATCTGGCAAGCCTTCAACGATGCGGGTTTGGTTATAGACATTTGCCTTACCAAATAAGGATGCCGCATAAGCCGAAACCGTATCTTTTCGTAATTGATCTGGCAACTTGCCACGCATCTGCACCAAACCTTCGGGGCTTTTGGTTACTGTAAAGTCAGGCAAAATAACTTCCCCTGTCTGGCCATCAATAAGTGGTTTGGGTGTTAATATCGCTTGCAGGGAAAATAGCTTTGGCAGCGCGTTTTCCAAACGGGCAACCGCGGTTTCAAAGGTTTCCTGTTCTACCGTATCTGCCGCAATTAGGGATACATCGGAATCTGACAAAGTGATTGTCCCCGAACGTAACTCTGCCATGGCATTAATAGACAGTATGACTGCCGCACTCCAATCCGTGGTTGGTACACCCAACCCAACTTTACATTCGGCACGGTCAATTAGGTTGACACTTTTCAAAGCGCGTATAATTTTTATGCGGGCGAATTTTGTGTCTGCCGAGCACACATCCAACTCTCCTTGACCATTGTTTACTCTTAGGCGGAACAAGAAGGGTGTTATAATAGGGCGGGGTGCTGAAATATCCAAAACTAAATCTACTGCATCAGGTTTGTTTTGCGCCAAAGATATTTGCAACGTTTGTTGCTCTTCGGGTGTATCTGATACAGCTGTAACCTTTAGGCGTTCAGGTGTAACACTGATTTTTGATCGCGGAACTTGCTTCAGGCGCGATAATGCAAAATCAACAGCTTCTCTCCACCCTTCAGGTTCAGGAAACTCGGTAAGTTCCAACATGTCAGTTATCTGGGTATCGGGGCTAAGCACCCTGACACGATCCAGAATATATTCGCGTCCCATAGCAGTCGGGATTAATCCGATTAAAGAAACACGTTCAACATTACGCAAAATTTCCAATGCAAATTTAGGGGGTTGCAAACCATCAGGCTGTGACACGTTGGTTTTATCATATACGCGCCCCTGATTGATGTTTTCAGAGATAAGCTGAAGCGTTCGGTAACGCGCGGCTTCGTTTTCTGCCAAACCGCCTACGATTATTTGAAACCCGTCGGCACGAACTGTTGCCCAGCTTTCACCTTCTGCGTTTAAAAGTGTAACAAGTTCACGCACACTATGGCGCTCTACATGGTCAACCAGCTTACCTGCACTAAAGATGGCCAGTGCCGATGCCAGCACAATACTGATAGCGGCTGTTAATAGAGCGGTTCGAAGCATTATTCACCTTTGTGCGTGTCTGCAGAACAAATTTCTATTCCATGCCTGATCTGCGTTCAAGCACCAAAACCTAGTGTTATTAAGATGAGCGAAAAACCCCAGAAAAAAACTGTAATTAGCCCCGCATCACGGTTTTCACGAAACAACTTTAGGCAAAGGTCTACATCATCAATATCCAAGCGTCTTAATTGCCACATCAGATGCCAACCAAACGCCCATATGCCCGCAAGTGATATAACCAAAATAACAGGGTTTACCTGATCTAAAATCGCAATCAGAACGGCAAATGTCATTAATATGATGCTGATGATTTGGAACTTTAACAACCATGCAGCTGTATTACTGCCAAAAAGGCGTGCTGTGGATTTCACCCCTATTAAGGCATCATCATCTTTGTCTTGATGGGCATAAATTGTATCATAAAATAGTGTCCAACTAATGCCAGCCAAATACAGTAAAACGGGTGCCCATGTTAGGCTGCCAGTATGTGCGGCCCAGCCCAATAAGGCACCCCAGTTAAAGGCGACACCCAAAAAAACCTGTGGCCACCAAGTGAACCGTTTGGCAAACGGGTAGATCAGCACAGGGGCTAGTGCAATCACGCCTAGCAGAATGGCAAAATTGTTGAATGTCAGCAAAACGCCAAATGCAATGGTTGCTTGTACGATCATCCATAGGGCAGCTTGTTTAGGGGTGACTTGGCCAGACGGGATTGGGCGTGATTTGGTGCGTTCCACCTTACCGTCTATGTTGCGGTCGGAAATGTCATTCCACGTGCATCCTGCGCCACGCATCAAAAATGCGCCAATAGTACAGGCGATAAAATACCAGGCATCTGCCCATGTAGCACCAGTGGGGTCACCAAGGATTGCCAAAAACAAACCCCACCAACAGGGGATCAATAACAACCATGTGCCAGCAGGGCGATCTGCACGCGATAGGCGTAGATAAGGCCGTGACCAAGACGGGCAAAAACGATCAACCCAGTTTTTATCTGTGGCATCAGCCACGCGGCCTTCAACTTGGGCTGGTTTCTTCGGGGTTTCAGACATAAGTTCAGACCATGACAATTAAAGCTAAAATCAGACTCTTTGTAGACGCGCCACTGGGCAAAGGGCAATCCCTATCACTGCCCAAAGATCAAGCGCATTATATCACAGGTGTGATGCGCCAAAAAGCGGGTGCTATTATTGCCCTGTTTAACGGGCGTGATGGCGAATGGCAGGCCGAATTGGTTGAGGCGGGGAAACGTAAAGTGCACCTGATTTGCCGTGACCAATCCAAACCACAAAAAACCCCGCCTGATGTTTGGCTATATTTTGCCCCGATCAAAAAAACCCGCACAGATTTTATTGTGGAAAAGGCGGCAGAGCTGGGGGCCGCGCGAATTATTCCAGTTCAGACCGATTTCACCAACGCGGAACGGATCAGACAAGACCGTTTGCAAGCACATGCGGTCGAAGCAGCAGAGCAATGCGGCGAAACATATGTGCCCCCCGTCGAAGGCTTGCAAAAGTTAAGCAAGGTTCTAGATAACTGGTCTGATGATCGTAAATTGTTATTTTGCGATGAAACTTTGGTGAAAAGTGCAACACAGATGCTTACAGGCGCAAAGGGTGAAAAATGGGCCATCTTAATCGGCCCAGAAGGCGGATTTTCTGAACAAGAAATTACACGACTTCGCACTATGAAGGCCACACATTCAATCAGCCTTGGCCCGCGCGTATTGCGTGCCGACACCGCAGCGGTGGCCGCCCTTACCTTATGGCAAAACACATTGGGGGATTGGCGATGAGTTTCATCAGACCATCCGTTGCCGCCCATTTTATTAAATGGCGCGAGGCCTATTTAGTTGGGTTTGTTTTAATCCTAGGGCTTTGGCTGTTCTTGCGCGGCTCTGCAACGCTTAACCTAATTTTGCAGGGCTTGGGCTTGGTGGTGGCTATGATCGGCATCATACTGTTGCGCACTACAATTCAACGAATCCGTTTTAAACGCGCTGAAATGGCCCCAGGAATAGTGACAATAACCGAACGCGAAATTAACTATTTCGGGCCTTTAACAGGCAAAACCATATCTTTGGACAGCTTGCTTAAAATAGAGTTGCGCGAAAGTGAGGCTTATGCCGCAATCTGGGTTATGCATCATACTGAAGGGGATCCGATGATTGTGCCTACCAGTGCCAAAGGATCGGAAAGTTTATTTGATGCTTTTACCAGCCTGTCAGGTGTTAAAATGGATACGCTTGTTATGGCATTAAATCAGACGCCAATACGCAATCAACTTATTTGGAAGCGTGGGTAAAGTAACTATATTGCCTTGACAGTTTGGCGTGAAGCTGCACCTTTTAGTTCAAACAGATATTAGAAAGATCACATATGTCTATCCCACAAACAGGCGGCGGCCCGATAGAGCACCGCGATCAACTGGCTGAACATTTGGCAGAAGGCTGCAAGCCTAAAGAAGACTGGCGCATTGGTACCGAACATGAAAAATTCGGCTATGACAAAGACACATTATTACCCTTACCCTATGACGGCCCGCGTTCAATCAAAGCAATGCTGGAAGGTTTGCGCGATGAATTTAACTGGGCACCTGTGTTGGAAGCAGGCAACATCATCGGGCTGGAAAAAGACGGTGCCAACGTGTCCCTAGAACCGGGCGGGCAACTGGAACTGTCAGGCGCGCCATTAGAAACCATCCATGAAACCTGCGATGAGGTGAATGTGCATCTAAAAGAAGTGCAAACTGTCGCAGATCGTATTGGTGCAGGCTATATCGGCCTAGGTGCGTCGCCTGATTGGACACATGAACAGGTGCCGATGATGCCCAAAGGGCGCTACCGTTTGATGACCGATTATATGGGGCGCGTGGGCACCCACGGTACCCAAATGATGTACCGCACCTGTACTGTGCAGGTTAACCTCGATTTCGGATCAGAGGCCGATATGGTGAAAAAGATGCGTGCAGCACTGGCATTACAGCCTGTGGCAACCGCATTATTTGCAAATTCCCCGTTCTTTGAAGGCAAAGAAAATGGTCACAAAAGCTGGCGTGCGCGTATTTGGCGCGATCTGGATGCAGCCCGCACAGGCATGTTGCCGTTTGTGTTTGAAGACGGTTTTGGTTTTGAGGGCTGGGTTGAATATATGCTCGATGTGCCGATGTATTTCGTCTACCGCGATGGTAAATATATTAACGCGCTGGGCCAGTCGTTTCGGGATTTTCTGGATGGAAAACTGCCTGCATTGCCGGGCGAAACCCCCACAATGTCTGACTGGGCAGACCACCTAACGACTTGCTTCCCAGAGGCGCGTTTGAAAAAATTCATCGAAATGCGCGGTGCTGATGGCGGCCCTTGGCGTCGAATTTGTGCACTTCCTGCCTATTGGGTTGGGCTAATGTATGACCAAACCGCGTTGGATGCGGCGTGGGATTTGTGCAAAGACTGGGATGCGGAAACACGTGAGGCTTTACGTGTTGCCGCCTCTGTAGACGGGATTGCCGCTAAAGTTGGCAACATCTCAATGCTTGATCTGGCACGTGAAACCGTGGCGATTTCCAAAGCAGGCCTAGCCGCACGGGCAAAACCGGGTGCAGGTGGTATGATCCCCGATGAAACACATTTCTTAAACGCTATGGAGGAAGTGATTGAAACAGGCATGTCGCCATCATGTGAATTGACTGAAAAATTCCATAATGAATGGGGCGGCGACATAAAACGAATTTACGCGGAATATAGCTATTAAACCAATTTGCGCTTTATCTTATTGATCGTTAAAGGCCGTATTAAGCGGCCTTTCAATTGTTTAATCTAAGCTTACCCCAGCGGATCAGGCCCGAAATTATTATCGCCCGCAGTGCCGGGTATTACGAAAAGATATAATAGATATAAAAACCCCACGACGGGTACGAAGCCAATCAATAGCCACCAACCACTTTTATCATGGTCGTGCATGCGCCGGATCGCAACGCAAATTGACGGGGCCAGAAAGCCTAATGCCGCGATCATATAAAAGATTGGAAACCCGACCAGAACGTCAAGCACACCTGCACCAATATATACAAGAAACATGAATAATGTGAACCACCAGTATTGTGATCTTTGTGCGCGTCCTTCAATATTAAAATAGTTTTGAAAGTTGTATCTAACGGCTGTCATGAAATCCATTGTTATCCCCTTTTTCCAATTTTGGGCTCGGTGCCCTTTAATATACGTTTAATATTTTCCATATGTTTGACCCAGATAAGCACTGCCAGAATAGTTGCCATTAAAGCAGCAGAACCAGAACCGATCAAGTATAACCAAATTGGCGCAAGTGCCGAGGAAACCAAAGCAGAGGCTGATGATATTCTAACAATGATGGCAGTTGCCAACCATGTCATGCATGTGGCCAGTCCTGCCCAGAAATTAACTGCCAGTAATATCCCCAGAAAAACAGCCACACCTTTGCCGCCTTTGAACTTCAGCCAAATAGGGTAAAGATGCCCCAGAAAAGCAAATACACCTGCAATAAGGGCCGCAGTATACCCAAGGATAATGCCTGCAAAAAGAACCGCAACTAGCCCTTTCCCCCCATCGAACACGACCGTTAGAAAAGCGGCTAATTTACTGCCCGTGCGTAAAACATTGGTAGCCCCGATGTTGCCTGAACCGATCTTACGCAGATCCCCCAACCCCATGAATTTGGTAATGACCATACCAAAAGGGATGGAACCTAAAAGGTATGCTAGGCTGGCAACGGCTATGATAAATATAAAGGGTAAGTTCAAATCAGGATACATTTGTATCACTCCTAGGTTAAAGACGTGCAGATAATGGATGCATTCATAGGCACTTTTTATTTTTAGTTTAAAGTAAAAAAACCGAAAAGAACCCTGAAAAATGAAAAATTTGACGTAATGGAAAACGGCGGATAGTTTTGTGTTTTTAAGTGTATAAATAAGTGGTGATATAATGGATGATACGAAATACCAGCTTATCGGGTTGATAGGCTTTATCATTGCAGGCTTTATATTTATCGCAGTTGGCGTGAAATACGGTGATGCACTAACAATTATTGGCAGTGTGGTATGGATTGTTTCGTGTCTTGTGTGGATGATCCCGTTGGTGCGTCTAAAATAAGCTACTCAGTTTTGTAAATTTCCTGCCCACCAATTAATGTGCGTAACACCACACCTTGCATCCGCCGCCCATCAAATGGTGTGTTCTTCGACTTTGATTTCAATGTCGTGCGATCCAGCACAAACGGTTTGTCAGGGTCAAACAATACCAGATCAGCAGGTGCGCCTTTGCTCAAACGCCCCCCCGCTAACCCCAGCAATTTTGCAGGGTTCAACGATAGCGCCCGCCACAAGGTAGGCATGTCCATATAATCCCCATGCACCAGCTGCATCGCAGCAGGCAGCAAGGTTTCTAAACCAACAGCACCCGATGCGGCTTCTTCAAACGGCAGTCGTTTACTTTCTTCATCTTGGGGTGTGTGCATCGAGCTGATGATGTCGATCAACCCACTTGCAACCGCTTCAACTGTTGCAACACGATCGGTCTCATGGCGCAGTGGTGGTTTAACCTTAAAGAACGTACGATACCCTTCGATATCCAATTCGTTCAATGTCAGATGGTGAATAGATGCGCCAGCCGTCACATTCAGGCCAGCCGCTTTAGCACGTTCCAAAACGGGCAGGGCGACGGCAGTGGAAATCTGGTCGATATGGTATCGAACGCCCGTCATCTCCACTAAAGCCATATCGCGTTCCAGCTGAATCCGTTCAGCCATAGGGGATGCGCCCGGCAACCCCATTTTGGTTGCAAACGGGCCAGATGTAACTGCAGAACCCTTGCTTAACGACGGTTCTTGAATATGTCCCATCACCAAAGCATTCAGGCCTTTGGCGTAAGTCAGGCAACGCCCGAATATTTTATTGTCGGCAATCACACTGTCTGCGTCAGAAAACGCCACAGCACCCGCATCTTGCAAAAATCCGATCTCGGCCATCTCGCGCCCATTGCGCCCAACGGTCAATGCCGCCATCAGATGCACGTTCATACCTGCATCTTCCACCGCACGGCTGTGCGCGAAATGCAAGGTTTCGGGGCTGTCTATCGCAGGCTTAGTATCGGGGCGAATAACCATTGTGGTCACACCGCCCGCAGCAGCGGCACGGCCAGCGGACGCATAACTTTCCTTATGCCGCTCGCCTGGCTCACAAACTTTCACCCCAATATCGATGATACCGGGTGCAAGGCACTTGCCAGCGCAGTCGATGGTTTCACCTTTGGGCACATCGCCGTAAAGAACATCCGCGATCTTGCCATTCTTGATTACGACTGAGCCAGGTTTATCCGTGCCATTTTCAGGGTCGATTAGGCGCGCATTGGTAAGGATCAACATGTTGCTTCCCCCTGCTTAGTCGTCCGCAAGCCATCTGCCAGCAAGTGCATTGCGGCCATCCTGACGGCCACGCCCATCTCAACCTGTTCCTGAATAACCGAGCGAGTGACATCGTCGGCAATATCGCCATCAATCTCAACGCCCCGGTTCATCGGGCCGGGGTGCATGATGATAGCGTCGGGCTTGGCGTTGGCCAGTTTTTTCACATCCAGACCCCAGCGGTGGTAATATTCGCGCTCACTTGGAATAAATGCACCATCCATGCGCTCACGTTGCAGGCGTAGCATCATCACCACATCAACACCCTTCAACCCTTCGTTCATGTCGTGAAATACCTCCACCCCGAACTTGTCGATGCCTGATGGCAGCAAGGTTTGGGGCGCGATCAGCCGAATGCGGCTTTCCATTTTGTTCAGCAAAAAGATATTTGAACGCGCCACACGGCTATGCGCGATATCGCCACATATAGCTACTGATAGACGGTGCAACCGCCCTTTGGCACGGCGAATGGTTAGCGCATCCAGCAAAGCTTGCGTTGGGTGTTCGTGGCGTCCGTCACCTGCGTTCAACACCGCGCAATTCACCTTTTCTGACAATAGATCGACCGCACCCGATTGCGGGTGGCGCATAACCAACAAATCAGGGTTCATCGCGTTCAGTGTCAGGGCTGTATCAACCAGCGTTTCGCCTTTTTTGATCGATGAAGCACCTAACGCCATGTTCATCACATCCGCGCCTAGCCGTTTACCAGCCAACTCAAAACTGGCCTGTGTGCGGGTGGAATTTTCAAAGAACATGTTGATTTGTGTAAGACCAGCCAGAACATTGGAATGCTTATTGGCTTGACGGTTCAGATCAACATAGCTTTCAGCCAGATCAAGAATGGTTGTAATATCGGTAGGGGAAAGCTGTTCTATCCCTAAAAGGTGGCGCACCGAAATTCCCATGAAGGCCCTCAAAGTTATTTTGCCGCTTATAAGATGGGTTGTGTGCAGAAACAAGGTATTTACGCGGCGCGTGGGAGTTTCTATTCTAATACAGAATCTGGAACCCCTTCATGATGTATGACCTAGACTATACAGCTGCTAAAGCCGCCCTTGAATGGCAGGTAGAGATGGGTGTGGATGAGTGCATTGGCGATACTCCAATTAATCGATATGAGGTGGATCCGAAAAAACAAAAACTGAAACTTGGGCCAAGCTCTAACATTGCCCCAGTCACGGTCATGCCCTCTGTTCCTCTGCAAGATAGTGTCGTTGATATTGCAGGCATCATGGCAGATAAATGCACAGATCTGACCGCGTTGCGCGATGCGATGGCTGTTTTTGACCATTGTGCGCTTAAAAAGGGGGCTAAAAACTTGGTCTTCGCAGATGGCAACCCTGTTGCGCGTGTAATGGTTATTGGGGATGCACCAGTGCGCGAAGAAGATCAGCAAGGCCGCCCTTTTGTTGGTGAAATGGGGGGATTGCTGGATAAAATGTTTGGTGCCATAGGGTTGGCGCGCGATGGAAAAACCGCGCAAGATGCGCTTTATATAACAAATGCAATGCCGTGGCGGCCGCCGCAAAACCGCCAGCCTGAGGTGGGTGAAGTCTCTATGATGCTGCCGTTTCTAAAACGCCACATTGCTTTGGTTGACCCTGATGTGGTTGTGTTAATGGGCAATTTGGCGTGTCAGGCATTGCTAGGGCGTAAAGGTATTTCACGGCTGCGTGGGCGCTGGGCCGAGATTGACGGACGATCAACTCTGCCAATGTTTCACCCGTCAGCGTTATTACAAGACGGGCTTAAAAAACGTGAAGCATGGGCCGACTTACTAACCCTACAAGCTCGATTGAGAGGATGACAATGACCACGAATACCCGCGAATTTATTCCCATACGTATTGCTGTGTTGACCGTATCGGATACAAGAAAACTGGATGAAGACCGATCAGGTGATATTCTGGTTGGCCGTATTGAAGCCAGTGGGCATATTTTGGTGGATCGCAAGATCATTCAGGATGAACGCCCGGAAATTTCAAAACAACTGCTTGCGTGGTGCAATGATGATAACATCGATGCTGTTATTTCCACAGGTGGTACTGGGTTAACCGGCCGGGATGTAACCGTTGAAGCGCACCGTGATGTATATGAAAAAGAAATTGATGCTTTCTCCACCCTTTTCACGATTATTTCGATCAAAAAAATCAAAACCTCTGCTGTGCAATCACGTGCCTGTGCTGGCATAGCGCACGGCACTTATATGTTTGCCCTACCGGGCAGCCCTGGGGCTTGCAAAGACGGTTGGGATGAGATTTTGCAACATCAGCTGGATTACCGCCACATGCCGTGTAATTTCATTGAAATGATGCCGCGCTTGGAAGAGCATAAGAAACGCAAGAAATGAAGGGATTGTTTCACACGGTTACCCCGTGGCATTCGGCACATGCATATGTATCTGCGGCGGTTTTATTACAAGATGATTTAGGCCGTATATCGATACATTTCAGAGACGATTTTGAAAATGTTCTAGCGCGTGGGACATGGGGATATTTTTCTGGTGGGGTAAAAGACAGTGAAACCCTGACTGATGCGGCAATACGTGAATTATATGAAGAAACGGGTATTCATGCAGGGGCTGATGAACTTAAGCCTATTGCGAAAGCCTACTGTAATGAAACGCCAGAAGGTGCGCATCATTACATATTTTTATTAGAACGGTGTGTCAAATCATCAGATATTTGTTTGAATGAAGGTGCGGGATTTGCCTTTATACATAAAGACCAGATTGATAGTTTCACTTTGCAACCTGTTGTTCATCGGGTGCTAAAGTATTACTTTAAAGTAACTTAGTAGTACTTACAGTATTTTTTGTGTATAATTGAATAATTTCAATATGTTAACATAGTGTCCCAACTGGGACATTGATTTTGATGGGGTGAAAACCGCTAAAACCCTGTCGATTACGAAAAAATCATTTGTCGGAAACCGACGAAATGATAGTTTAAAGACGTATAATGCCTGAATATTACTGCGAAACTGCATTGAGGAAGCGATGAGATTTATGACACGGAGCCTGATGGGCCTGTTTCTGGCTGGCTTGACTGTCGCGTTGCTTATGGCAGCGGGGATGGTGGTTTTGTCGTCTTTCAAAGAGGATGAAATTGCTGGGCATGGGGCGAGATCGGCACGTGAACGCGTTTTTGTTGTGAATGTCATGCAAATAGAACCCACCCGTGCCACACCTGTTATTCGAACCTTCGGTGAAGTTATTAGTGGGCGCACGCTTGAATTACGCGCAGCATCTGGTGGGTCTTTGGTGAAAATCGCTGATAGTTTTCGCGAAGGCGGTTTGGTGCATGAAGGTGAATTACTATTTCAAACCGATCCTGCAACCTCACAAGCAAAAGCGCAGCTTTCTGCAACAGAGCTAGATGAAGCTAAAGCCGAGTTAAGCGAGGCAAATGAGGCATTGGGCCTTGCCAAAGATGAATTGCGTGCAGCCGTGCATCAATATGAATTACGCCAACAGGCATATAAACGCCAAAAATCACTGCGCGAGCGCGGAATTGGTACGGAATCAGCATTAGAAACGGCTGCCCTTTCGGCCTCTAGCGCTGAACAAGCGTCCCTTGCAAAACGTCAAAGTCTTGCCAATGCCAAGTCACGTATTAATCGGGCGAAAATTGCGCTGTCACGCAGCCAGATTAACCATCATGAAGCCCAAAGGATATTAAACGATACATCCGTTACCGCAAAATTTGACGGTGTTCTAAGTGACGTGACAGGTGATTTGGGTGGGCTTGTAAATGCGAATGAACGTTTGGCACGCTTGATTGACCCTAACGCGCTTGAAGTTGCATTTCGAATAACAAGTGCAGAGTTTATGCGTATGACGGCACAAAAATTGTCTATAAACAGTGCGAAAGTAATCGTAAAATTTAACGGTACAGGCGAAGGCGTGATTGCAACGATTGACCGCGTTAGTGCCGCTGTTGGTGAAGGCAAAACAGGTCGGGAATTATTCGCATCCCTTGATGCTGAAAAAGTTTCAAATGCCCGCCCTGGTGATTTTGTGTCTGTGACACTGGAAGAACCTGCATTGGATAATGTGGTTATTCTGCCCTCAACGGCGGCCTCTGCCACAGGGGATGTACTGGTTTTAGGCGAAAATGATCGCTTGGAAGTAATGAAGGTCGAAATCCTGCGCAAACAGGCAGATCAGATTATTGTGTCTCTTGGGAAACTTAAAGGACGCGAAATTGTTTTGGAACGCGCACCACAGCTTGGGGCGGGGATAAAAGTTAATCCACGCAGGGATGAGGCGGTGAAAAATAAAGATCAAACTGTACCTGTTAGCGATGAGTTGCGCCAAAGAATGATCGCCTATGTCGAGGCAAATAAAAAAATGCCTGTAGATTTAAAACGCAGTATTCTGGGTAAGCTGAACAGCCCACAAATACCAAAAGAAACGTATGACCGTATCACTTCTCGGATGGGGGGGTAAGATATGGCCATGCGGCAGCTGCCAGAAACGGCAGGTGGGATTTTATCATATTTCACACGTCATGGAACAGCTGCAAATCTATTGCTGGTTATCATGCTTGTGTTTGGTTTTGCGGCATCAACCCAAATTAGGGCGCAATTTTTTCCTGATGTAATTATCGATAATGTCAGTGTTAGTGTGAAATGGGATGGTGCAGGGCCAGAAGAAATAGATGATGGTATTGTTGCCCTGTTAGAGCCTGTTTTGCTGGCTGTGGAAGGTGTTGAAAGCAGTACATCAAACGCCAGTCAGGGGCGGGCGACTATATCGTTGGATTTTGCTCCTGATTGGGACATGTCACGTGCGGCAGATGATGTGAAGGTTGCCGTGGATAGTGTAACTGACCTGCCAGAAGATATTGACGAACCCGTTGTACGCCGTGGCGCATGGCGTGACCGTGTAACGGATGTGGTGATAACAGGGCCTGTGCCGCCTGAACAGTTGGGCCGCTTTGCGGATGAGCTTGCCGCACGTTTGTTTCGCGCGGGCGTTACACGCACCAATATTCGGGGCGTTTCTGCCCCTGAAATTGTTGTTTCAGCCCCAGAGCTGTCTTTGATCCAGCATGATGTGACTTTGCGCCAAATTGCCGAAGTGATTGCTGGTGAAACCAATACTGATCCTGCGGGGGATGTTGCGGGTGGTTTGGCGCGGGTCAAAACGGGCGTTGAAAAGCGCACGGTCGAGGAAATACAATCCATCGTTGTGAAGTCAAATATTGATGGTTCAAAGTTGCGGGTTTTTGATGTTGCAACGGTTGAGCTATTGGGCAGTGACAGCGCACGGGCCTATTATGTTGGTAAAGACCCTGCAATTTCTATTCGTGTAGATCGTTCGGATCAGGGCGATGCCATTAAAATGCAGGCAATCGTGCAAGAAGTAGCCGATAATATGCAATTAACTTTACCAGAAGGGGTGAAGATTGATCTGATCCGCACGCGCGCACAGGCCATAACAGACCGGCTGAATGTCTTGCTGGATAATGGTTTGGTTGGGCTGGGTCTTGTCATTTTACTGTTGTTTTTATTTTTAAACGCCCGCACGGCTTTTTGGGTAACAGCAGGTATTCCAGCAGCGATGTTCGCCGCCATAGGCTTTATGTATTTGGCAGGCATAACATTGAATATGGTCTCGCTTTTTGGGTTAATTATCTGTCTGGGCATTGTTGTGGATGATGCGATTGTTGTGGGTGAACACGCAGATTTTAGGGCCAGAACATTAGGCGAAGACGCGGTTACGGCCTCTGTAAATGCGGCAAGACGAATGGCGCCGCCCGTTTTTTCAGCAACCATTACCACGGTTTTAGCATTTTGGAGTTTGACCTTTGTGGGGGGGCATTTCGGCAGTTTGATTGTGGACATACCCTTTACTGTCATTGTGGTCTTATTGGCCTCATTACTGGAATGTTTTATCATTTTGCCAAACCACATGAGCCATTCTGTTGGGCAGCAGGCAGATAAATGGTACGATTTTCCCAGCACTTGGTTTAACCGTGGGTTTAGGGTGTTCCGAGAGGTAATCTTTAAAAGGTTTATGCATGGGGTGTTGGTTTTGCGATACCCTGTGCTGGCACTTGTGACCTTAATATTGGCAACACAAGCGGCACTATTCTTTTCTGGCGAAGTAACATGGCGTTTCTTTAATGCGCCTGAACGTGGGTCAATATCTGCAAATATTGCGATGCTGCCGGGGGCTGACCGCAGTGACACGCTGGAAATGGTACATGAGTTACAACGTGCGGTGAATGAAACGGCCAAGCAATTCGAAGATGAACATGGTGTAAACCCTGTTACCTATGTGTTGTCCGAGGTGGGGGGTAACACGGGGCGCGGCCTGTCTGGCTCTGGTACAAAAGACAAAGATTTATTGGGGTCTATCGCGGTAGAATTGATAGATGCAGATTTTCGTCCTTATACCTCTACAGTCTTTTTAGCGGCGGTTCAGAATGCTGTGCGCAAACATTCGCAACTTGAAACGGTTAGTTTCAGGCGATGGCGTTCGGGGCCAGGGGGCGATGCACTTGATGTACAATTCTACGGTGCCAGTGCAGATATTTTAAAGCAGGCCGCAGAAGATCTGAAATCACAAATGTCGGTATACCCAGAGGTTTCAGCATTGGAAGATAGTCTGGCCTATGACAAAGAAGAACTGATATTGCAGCTTACCCCGCAAGGGCAAGCATTAGGCTTTACCATTGATGTGATAGGGCGTGAATTACGCCATCGATTGAACGGTATTACGGCTGCATCTTTTCCGGTTGGTGCCAGAACATCTGATGTGACAGTGCGGTTGGAAGAAAGTGAATTAACCGCAGATTTTCTGGACAGAACCAAATTGCGCAGTCCGCAAGGGCAGTATGTTACCCTGTCTGATATCGTCTTTGTAAATACCAAAGTTGGGTTTTCAACTGTGCGCCGTGAAAATGGTATTCGTTTGGTTACAGTATCAGGGGATATATCCGAAGATGATCCCGCCCGTGCGCAAGAGATTGTTGAAAAGCTGCGCAATCAACATCTGCCAGATATTGCATCTAGATTAGGTGTGGAATGGCGTTTGTCTGGACTTGCAGAACAAGAGCAGGATTTTTTAACGGACGCGTTAAAGGGTTTTATTCTATGCCTTTTAGGTATTTACCTGACGCTCACGTGGATATTTGCAAGCTGGTCACGGCCCATTGTGGTTATGGCGATCATTCCGTTTGGGTTGATCGGAACTATTTATGGTCACCATGTCTGGGAGGTGCCTTTATCTATGTTCTCGGTCGTGGGGTTGCTGGGGATGAGTGGTATTATCATTAACGATTCCATTGTTTTGGTAACAACGATTGATGAATATGCACAAAAGCGTGGGCTATTACCTGCTATTGTAGATGCAACATGTGATCGGTTGCGCCCTGTTTTGTTGACCACATTAACCACCGTGCTAGGCCTTATGCCGTTGCTATTCGAAACCTCACGTCAGGCACAGTTTTTGAAACCGACCGTGATTACTTTGTGTTACGGGCTTGGGTTTGGCATGATTTTGGTGTTGTTGGTTGTACCGTCTTTGGTGGTTGTACAAAAAGATGTATCAAAGCTAATCTCTGCGTTTCGCCATAGCTTGCTTGGATCAAAAACACCTATGCGGTATCGCGGTTTGATAGGCGTGGCAACCTTGGCAAGTATTACGCTTATTGCGTTAGCATCGGGTCATTTGATTATAAACCAAACCCCTGCACCTTGGGTTTTTCAACTTATACCTTCACAAATAATCAAACTAATTGGCACTTCGCCAGTGCTGATAACGTTGGCCGCAGAAATTATCGGGTTGGTACTGATCTTGCTTAGCACAATGCTGATGCTGTTTGTATTAATTGGTGTTAATAGAGCTGCCAAAGTTTAACTTGGGGCAGGACATCCTTTAATTTCAAGGGCTTGCTTGTCGCCAATAAGGGTTAGGCGTAATTTACTTCTGTCCATAAAAAACGGTTGACCTGAAAATGACACAAGCTCTGCATTTGCAGTTAGATGCTTGTTATACTGCGTTAAACCAGTTTGCTCTATCCAGATATTAGGTTGCGCGAATTCAATCACTACTTTCTGAACTGCGGGCGCTTTGTTCTTAAATGTCATGCTTGCCGTTATTTCTAGCCCGTCATCTATTGGGTTCACTACACAAGATACCGATTTCAGGCCGCTTGATTTTGCAGATTTTGGTTTTTCAGAAAGCGTATTCATTATCAAAACTTTATCTTGGCTATGATCGTTTACCAAGTTTATATCCAATTTTGATGCGACAGGAATACAGACGTCTTTGCAAATCCCGAAATCAACACGCGATTTTATTGTTATTGGTTTACCTTGAACCTTTGGTTTGAACTCGATCGGCAAAACCAACTCGCCCTTATAACCAATGGTGGGAATGCCGTTTTGCAGATAAAGTTTGGGTGAGGGCCAGTGATATTTAACGGATGCTATGTTTGACGAGCCTTTCCATTTAAAGCTTGGCGGAATGCCTGCACCACCTGGTGCACGCCAATACGTTTTCCAGCCATCCTCTAATGTAATGCGCATTGCGGCCATATGCGTGCCTTTTGAAGTGCGCCAGCCATGTAAGAATTCTACTTTTTCCAATCCCTTTTGTGCAACATAATCTTGTGCGCTAACAGGTGTTGCCAGCAGTGCTACTGAGCAGAAGAATTGGGGTAGTCTTTTTAACATTACTTCGAAACCTTACATTACGTGGCCAATCTATACATACTTGGCAAAAGTGGAAATCACATTTTGGTTTAGTTATGTGTCAAGTGTCGATCTACCCCTTGTATGTAAGAAACTTCTATCCCATCTTCATCGTATGGAAAATAGCAAAACACTGCCGCATCTTGATGGAAAACTTTTAATCGCAATGCCAGGCATGGGCGACCCTAGGTTTGATAAGTCACTGATTTATATGTGCGCCCATTCAGAGGATGGGGCGATGGGGTTAATTGTAAACAAACCAGCGATTGATCTGCGATTTTCTGATCTACTTGAGCAGTTAAATATTACGCCAGCCGAAGAGTTTGCCCCGATAGAAATACATTTTGGCGGGCCAGTTGAACACGGACGCGGGTTTGTGCTGCATTCAAAAGATTACATTGCCAAGGATTCTACACTGGAAGTGGACGATAATTTCGGCATGACTGCAACTCTGGATATTTTAGAGGATATCTCACATGGAAATGGGCCAGATACTTGTTTGTTGGCACTGGGTTATGCTGGCTGGGGGCCAGGCCAGTTAGAGGATGAAATTCGGGCTAACGGTTGGCTGACGTGCGAGGCAGATGCTAACCTGATATTTTCGGATGACCATACCACCAAATGGACAGGTGCCATTGAAAGTCTGGGGTTTGACCCGCGATTATTGTCTGCAACAGGCGGAACTGCTTAATTTCTTGGGGCTGCTGCCCGTTTCAACCGATCATTTATAGCCACCCCTAGGCCTGACATAGGTATTGGGCTGACAGCGATTGTACCTTTGGAAAGCGCATCCATTTTGCGCAAATATGAAAACAGATTTGCAGCGGCCTCTATCAAATTCCCTGTGGGGGATAAATTCAGTGTTGCCACTTTGCATTCAGGGCCAAAGCCCAGCAGTATTTCAGCGCCTTGTAGGGTTTTCACATTTAACCGCACAGGGGAATTTGGTGCGTAATGCGATTTTAATTGTCCGGGCGATTGCGGTGTTTTTGGATCGCTTGGCGTCATTATTGAATAGCCTAGAAACGTTTCAATCTGTTCGCTGGATAATCCACCTGAACGCAATAAAGATACTTGATTGTCTTCAACTTTTAAAATGGTTGATTCCAACCCAACTTTACAGGTGCCACCATCAAGAATTGCCTCAATCCTGTCGTGCATATCTGTAATAACATGGGCTGCTTGTGTTGGGCTGATGCGCCCAGAGGGGTTTGCAGAAGGTGCAGCAAGTGGGCCATCAAATTGTTGTAATAACGCTTGGGCTATGGGATGTGCAGGTATGCGAATAGCAACACTGTCTAATCCTGCCGTTACCAGTTCAGACAGCGGACTGTCAGGTGCACATGGTAAAACAAGGGTCAGTGGGCCGGGCCAGAATGCTGACGCAAGTTTCAGGGCGGTATCATTAAATTGCGCATATGTCTTTGCACACTCTAAATCGGCAACATGCACGATTAGCGGATTGAAACTAGGCCTGCCTTTTGCCGCATACACGCGTGCAACAGCTATACTGTTACAGGCATCAGCCCCCAAGCCGTAAACGGTTTCTGTTGGAAAGGCGACAAGCCCCCCTTTGCTCAGAATTTTGGCTGCTTGTTTTATCCCGATTTGATCGGCTGTCAAAACATCTGCTTGCAAATCAGTCATCTAACGCTAATTCCATGTTGTCGGCCCCGCTTTCGCGCGGTACCTTCGAAAATTAGGCCTGTCTTAAACTGACACCCGACTGGATGCAAAGACTCTGTGAGAACTGGAAAATAGCCAATGGTAAAAAAGTTTGGAAATATTGATTTTCCGTTTGAAAGCCCGCCTGCGGAAGGTGAAGCAATCGACGTAGCCCCTGGTATTCTATGGATACGTCTGCCTTTGCCAATGGCATTGAACCATGTGAACGTTTACGCACTGGATGATGGCGACGGTTGGGTTATAATTGATACGGGCTATCATTCTAAACGCGGTGTTGCGCTTTGGGAAACTTTGTTAAAAGGGCCATTAGCTGCAAAGCCTGTCAAAAAAGTATTGATGACGCATCACCATCCCGACCATATTGGTAATGTGGGTTGGTTCCAAAAAGAACATGGGGTTGAATTGATTTCTACCCGCACCGCATGGTTGTATTCCCGAATGATGGTGCTGGATACGCATGATAAATGGGCACCAGAATTGGCGGCATTCTATAAATCAACAGGTATGGAAAAAACCATTTATGAAGAGCGATTGAACGGTAAGCCGTTTAATTACGCGGATATTGTACATCCTATGCCCTTGGGCTTTACCCGTATTTGCCAAGATGATGTGCTGACAATCGGCAGCCGTACTTGGACGGTTCACATAGGGAATGGTCATGCACCTGCGCATGCAACACTGTGGTGTAACGAAGAGCCGCTAGTACTTGCAGGCGATCAGATTTTGCCGGGCATATCCTCTAATGTGGGCGTATACGCAACAGAGCCAGATGCGGATCCGCTTTCAGAATGGTTGGAAAGTTGCGAACGTCTGGCTGGAATTGCAACCGAGGATCATCTGGCTTTTCCAGGCCACAAACTACCTTTCACGGGTTTGCCTGCACGGTTGCATCAGTTGATCGAAAATCATCATAGCGGCCTTAAGCGGTTGCTGGTGTTTTTGGAAACGCCAAGAACTGCTGTGGATTGTTTTCCAGTTTTGTTTAAACGCAAAATTGAAGGTGGCAACTACGGTTTGGCTATGGTCGAAGCGATGGCGCATTTGAACCATTTGCTGTTTGCAGGTAAGGTGATAAGAACCACTGATAGTGACGGGGTCTGGATTTGGAAAAGCAAATAGGGACTGATATGTCTGACGCCATAAAAACAACAGCAGAAGCGATAGAGGCGGCTGTATTGCCTGATGCGTATGCACTTCATATGGACGCAGAATCAAACCCGTGCGCCGAACAAGAACCCATACCATCGTCTATGCTGCAAAAGCCGATTGAACAAAAATCGCCTGCTGAATGGGCCTATGAGCGTATCGTGCTGTACATTCAAAACTTCGAGAAGCAATTGGATAGCGATCATGAGGTTGGTATGGGCTTTGTCGGGGGTGATGTGGGTACGTTGAAAATACAAGGTATGGGGTACTTTGCACCAGATCTGATTACATTTTACGGCGCAGACCCAATGGGGGCAAAAATGCAGTTGGTTCAACATGTTAGCCAACTTAATGTTATGCTTGTTGCAGCCGACAAAGAAGATAAGGCGGCAGAACCAAACAGAATTGGATTTAAATTGGCAAATGGATTGAACAAAAAACATGCGGATGGCGGTGTTAAATGATGTATCAGATAGACGCAGTTCAATATCAAGCCTTTGCAAATGCACAAAATTGTGAAATACACACCGCGAAATATACGATAGGGGTTTAAGGTATGGCTAATCATAAACATGGCGAAATGAGTGTTACCACTCAGCAAAACACATTTAACGGATTCATCCGTTGGAGCATCGGCGTTGCAACACTTAGCATCGCGGTTCTGATTTTTCTGGCAATATTTAATTCGTAAAATTAATTACTGGGGGTTTAAATGAAACTGATGCGTCATGCTGCGCTGCTATGCGTTGCGCTCATAATTACGGCGTGCTCATATGGTACAAAAGACCAGTTTGCGTCAAAAGATCATGTGGAAAAGTATAACTACAGCAGTAGCGAGCCGCCCTCATTAACTTTGTTGACTATGATTAACAATAAAACGGGTTCTGGTGGCCATTCGTCGCTGTTGATAAATGGTTCAGAAACCGTAATGTATGATCCGGCAGGTAGGTGGAAACACTCGCAAGTGCCAGAACAACATGATTTGCTTTATGGTGTTACACCGCAGTTATTGAAGTTTTATAAATCATTTCACGCTCGTAAAACGCATCACGTGGTTTCACATAAAATATATGTCACAAGCGAGGTTGCTGAAAAGGCAATAGTGGCATCTAAAGCCCAAGGGCGTGCGTTAGATGCGACATGTGCGATCAATACTATAGCAATTCTTAATCAGTTGCCTGGCTTTGAAAATATGAAATCAACATATTTTCCTGCAAAACTCATGAGAAAATTCGGTGCTACCGAAGGTGTTATTACCAGTAAATATTATGAGAATGACGAAGGTCAAAACTAGACCCAAAAACAAATAACCCCCGACAGAAAGCCTGCGGGGGTTATCTAGGCTTAAAGTATAAACCTTAATCCAATATAGTCTTAGATCTTATAAAAGACCTTCACGCTGGGCTTTTTTACGAGCCAGTTTGCGCGCACGACGAATTGCTTCAGCCTTTTCACGGGCACGTTTGATCGAAGGTTTTTCGTAATGCTGCCGAAGCTTCATTTCACGAAATACGCCTTCGCGTTGCAATTTCTTTTTCAAAGCACGAAGTGCTTGATCAACATTGTTGTCGCGTACTGATACCTGCATGTGGTTACACCACCTTTCTAGGGTTAGAGTTTGCAGAATTGCAGGAATGCGCCATATAGCAGGGGTATCTGGGTTTGTCTAGGATTCTGATTGGCCCATTTTGTATCTGTGATATAAGCTGGCATTGCCATATCGGGCAGCTGGCACGGCTCTGTGAATGCTACCGTGACCCCCTAGTTTTTACCCAGACAAAGCCACAGGATTGCGTTAGGATGCCAGAAATGAAACTTGCCTCTAGCCGATAAAGGTTATTATGCCAAAAGCAAAAAAAACCGAAACCGACCATATTAGCTTAACCCAAAAAATGCTTGTTGAAGCAGCACTGCCCCATGTTGCTTTTGATGGTTGGTCAGCCTCTACATTGGAAGCTGCGATTAAGGATACAGGTGTTGACGCAGGCCTTGCAGGGCAAGCATGCCCTCGTGGTGCAGTTGATCTGGCACTTGCGTTTCATCGTATAGGTGACGAAAAAATGGAATTGGCATTAGCTGCCACTAATCTGTCTGATATGCGGTTTCGCGATCGCATAGCAAAAGCTGTTCAACTGCGTATTGAAGCTGTGGCGGATAACAAAGAAGCTGTTCGTCGTGGTGTTACCCTATTTGCTTTACCGCTACATGCCTCAGAAGGTGCGCAAGCCTTGTGGGCCACAACGGATAAAATCTGGAACGTTTTGGGGGACACATCAGAAGATGTTAACTGGTACACGAAACGCGCAACCTTATCGGCTGTCTATTCCGCAACTATCTTGTTTTGGCTTGGTGACGACAGCGAAGGTTCAACCGAAACATGGGCGTTTATAGATCGCCGCATTGATAACGTGATGCAGTTTGAAACTGTCAAAGCTAAGCTAAAAGACAACCCGCTTGCAAAGGGGTTGGCAGCTTTCATACCAAACATCCGTAAGCCAAAAAATCACATACCTGATGATCTGCCAGGTAAAACCAAAGCTCCATAAATTGCACGAACCCATGCGATAGGCAAAACTTTCAAAAGGCTGAGTTGCAAAGCGGGTAATAATCTGGCTATTTGCATCTGTCCTCATGTTCAGGGTTGAGTGAAGTGTAAAATAAAGTTACCCAAAATAAAATTCAAAGGGAATGCGATATGGCTTTAGGCGGGAAAATTGTCACATACTATGAGGGTGAATGGCATGAAGGTAACACGCCGATTATCGGTGCCGCCGATCACGCCGCATGGCTGGGCAGCCAAGTATTTGACGGAGCGCGTCAATTTGAAGGCGTGCGCCCTGATCTTGATCTGAATTGTCATCGTATCATTAATTCCGCTGAAGTGATGGGTATGATCTCACCTGTTGATGCTGACACTGTTTTTGGCCTTTGCGAAGAAGGTTGCAAAATGTTCGCACCAGATGCTGAACTCTACATCCGCCCGATGATGTGGTCGAAAGAGGGAACCCCTGGCATCATTGACGTAGACCCCGCCAGCACAGGGTTTTCAATTTGCATCGAAGAATTGCTAATACCTAAAATCGGTACATTTTCCTTAACGACATCCCCGTTTTGCCGCCCGCGCCAAGATATGGCGATGACGACAGCCAAGGCTGGCTCACTTTACGCTAACAACGGCCGCATCATGGCAGACGCACGCAAGCGTGGCTTTAACAATGCGCTGTCTTTGGACATAGATGGGAATGTCGCTGAAACTGCATCGACAAACGTATTCGTGGTTAAAGATGGCGAAGTATTCACCCCTGTTCCAAACGGCACTTTCCTAAATGGGCTTAACCGCCAACGGATAATTAAATTGTTACGTGCGGACGGTGTGAAGGTGACGGAAACATCAATGACACTAGATGATTTCGCTACAGCCGATGAAATCTTTTGTACTGGTAATATTGCTAAAGTTATGCCTGTTGCCAAATATGAAGATCGCATAATGCCAGATTGCCCCTTAGCTATGCGCGCACGTGAAATTTACTGGGATTACGCGCATTCACGTTTCAACCAACAAGAGGTTGCGTAGATGATGCGTGTCATTGAAATTTCAACCGCTGGCGGGCCAGAGGTTTTACAGGTTTCAAAACGCGCTATTCCCAAACCTGCCCACGGCGAAGTTCTAATCCAAAACCATTACGCAGGTGTTAACCGCCCCGACTGTTTGCAACGTGCGGGCCTTTATAATCCGCCCAAAGGTGCCTCTGACCTGTTGGGGTTGGAAAGCGCTGGGACAGTGGCGGCTGTTGGTACAGGTGTTGCAAATTGGGTTGTTGGGGATGCCGTTTGTGCGTTGTTGCCAGGGGGTGGTTATGCCGACTATTCACTGACCCACGCCGCACATGTTTTACCTGTGCCTACAGGCATGGATATGGCATCAGCTGCCGCACTGCCCGAAACCTTTTTCACGGTATGGTTCAATCTGTTTATCAAGGCCAAGCTGCAAGCGGGTGAAACCCTGCTTGTACATGGTGGCACCAGCGGTATTGGAACTACAGCAATCATGTTGGCAAAGCTGTTTGGCGCGCGTGTTATTGCCACTGCGGGCACAGATGAAAAATGCTATAAGTGTTTGGAAATAGGCGCAGATATAGCTGTGAACTATCGCAACGATGACTTCGTTCAGGCAGTAGCTACCGCTACAAATGGGCGCGGTGTTGATGTTATTCTTGATATGGTTGGCGGTGAGTACACTGGGCGTAATCTTAAGGCTTTGGGCAAGGGTGGGCGCTTGGTTAATATCGCCTTTCTGCATGGCCCGAAAGTGACGGTAAACTTGGTTGATGTTATGGCCAAAGAACTGACACTGACAGGGTCTTTCCTACGCCCGCAAAACACATTGCAAAAGGCCCGTATTGCCGAAGATTTACGCACTAAAATCTGGCCCCATATCGAAGCTGGCCGTCTTGCACCCGTGATGGATCAGGTGTTTGACTTATCTGACGCAAGCAAAGCGCATCAACATATGGAGGCGGGAAAGCATATTGGGAAGATTGTGTTGAAACTGTAAGCTTAACGCATCATCCCCATCCCAGCATCCCTTATTGAGCAATCCCGTGATACTTCATAGCCGCACTTTCGCAGCTTCATATCTTTGGTTAGACAAATCCGTACCTCTTGGATTTTGCGGGCTTTGCAGGTGATGGTGATTTGGTTTTGTAATAGTGTCGGATTGGCTTCCAGAAACGCTTCTTCTACCACAGAGGCGGGCAGAGTGATGTCTTGCTTCAGTTTTCGAAAAATCGAAGGGCGCGTGACAGTAGCATAAGCTTCACGCGATAAAGCGTAGTAATTCGCCGCACTTAATCCTGAACATCGCCCATGCTTTTTCCATTGATACCAAGCCAATCCGCTGGTGCCCATAATGTCGGCCATACCGTCGCTCATAACGCGTGATGGGTTGCGTGCGATTGTTCTGCAGTAACTTGGGTGCCCACCATATTCATATTGTGGCCAAAGACCGTGTAAGGTGAAGCCAAAGCCCTGACCGTTTGCGCATTGTGGCGAATGCCGTGCATCGCCTGTTAAGTCACACCATGTCGGCGTCCATGATAATGACATTACGTAATAGTCAAAATAACCTGCGCGCTCACCATCGGCATGTGCAGGTAGGGCAAGGCAGAGCAGGGTGAAAAGTATACGTATCATTTAAGACTTTTCCTTTTGATGATTCCCCTCTATATAGGCGGTGAATTCCCCTCTTGAAACGGAAAATTCACTGGCCAAAGTGGCTGGTACCCGATTCTCGGCACGGGCAAGATGTATAAAAAAGGAATGCAAAAATGGCACTACCGATTATGGCAAAAGCGACCGCTGTTTGGCTGGTTGATAACACGACTTTAAGCTTCAAACAGATCTCGGATTTTTGCGGCCTGCACGAATTGGAAGTGAACGGCATTGCTGACGGTGAAGTGGCACAAGGCATCAAGGGCTTTGATCCTATTGCCAATCACCAATTAACCCGCGAAGAAATAAAAAAGGGCGAAGACAGCCCGATACATAAGTTGGAACTTATGTATTACGCTGCCGCAGAAGGTGAACAAAAACGCCGTGGCCCGCGTTATACACCCTTGTCAAAACGCCAAGACCGTCCAGCAGCTATCTTGTGGTTAGTGAAATTTCACCCAGAGCTAACTGATGGGCAAATCTCAAAATTAGTCGGCACAACTAAACCGACTATTCAGGCTTTGCGCGAACGTACCCACTGGAACATCGCCAACATCCAACCGATTGATCCTGTAGCTTTGGGATTGTGTAAACAACTTGAACTTGATGCCGCAGTGCAAAAAGCCGCTAAGAAAAATGCCAAAGACGGTGTTGTTTTAACCGAAGAAGAACGCATGAAGCTTCTATCAACTGACCAATCTTTGTATATGTCAGAAGAGCCAAAAGTGCCTGGTGTGCTAAGCGCATTTGAAAACTTCACATTGAAAGATGAGGCGCCAAAAGAAGAAGAACCTGTAATTGATGCGGATAGCCTGTTTAACTTGCCAAAAGACGGCGGTGAAGCAGACTAATCACGGTTGGTTTTATTTGAAAGCGCACGGCTTATTGTATCTACAAATGGGCTGTTTTTGGGGAACGTCAAATAATAGGCGTTTCCAGTTGTTACACGTAACTGGCCCATTTCTATTAACCAACGACGCTCCAGATATGGGGCGTCAAGGCCTTCCCACATTAATGCAACACCTTTACTTTCCATCGCTGCCTGCAAGACAAAAGCGTAATTGTTGATCGGTTTTATATCTGGGCAAAACTGATATGAAATACCGTGAAATGCAAACCATTCACGCCACCCTAGCCAACCGTATAATCCAGCATCTTGAACCAAAAGCGGAAGGTTTTGTATCATGTGGGGTGTTAACTCACCAGCATTTTGAATGTTATTATTTTGGGCAAACTCAGGTGTGCATACTGGAAAAACTGTTTCTGGAAACAAAAGGCGCGCTTCGCAATCAGGCCAATTTCCATCACCCAACCTTATCGCACAACTGACGTCGTCATGGGTACGTGGTGCAGTGTGGTCTGTTGTTAATATTTGCACCTGATGTTGTGGTAACGCGTCTTGAATTTTTGAAAATCGTTCTTGTAACCACATATGCGAAAACCCGTGTGTACACCCGATAGTCAGCGCATCCGTCATGGACGTTTCACACATGTTTTCAAGTGTATTGTTTATGTGATTCAATCCGAGCGTTACTGCATCAAAAAGCTGTTTTCCATCTTTTGTTAACTTTATCCGGTTGTGATTTCTATTAAATAATTCAAGCCCCGTACTGGCTTCAAGGTTATGAATGAAACGACTTACTGAGGGTTGCGCCATGCCCAACTTTTCGCCTGCTTTAGTAAAGCTTCCCAATCGCGCAGATTCGACAAAAGCAGGTAGTGTATTTAATATGTGACGAACACTTCTCATATAATTATTGTATGAAGTTACATAAATTATTCCAACTGTTTTTTTATCTACAATTTTGCAAACTACGCTAAATGGATAGCTATCAGGAATATAGGCAATGATAAAAGAATTTGATGTTTCAGAAGGGTGTAAACTGCTGTCACGTTGGCAGGCAAAAGATCCTGCCGCTTTGGAACGGTTGAAAGAGATTTTTGATGCGGCCATAGCCGGCGAGTTTGATGCAGATTTCGCGCGCCCAACAGAAACGGGTGTGGTCAATGTAGGCGGTTCTTTAAATTTAATGACACTGACCATTATGAATGACCTGTATGGCTACCAGTCAGCCGAGTTTTATAAGGGTGACCCCGAACGTTATGTGCGCACAACATTGTTGTCGCGTCGTTTGTTGGGCATGAATAAATTGTATGTCAGTTGGCCAGTTTACGGCTTTACCGCAGAGGCAATGGGGCAAGCTATGATGTATCCAGACAGGTTTCCACCAGGGGCTGATCCAGATGATATGCTTTTAACGCGGGATAATTGGCAAGATATTACCACTCCAGACTTTGAAAGCGGTATCCCTAAAATTATTACGGATATGATTGATATCTATCAAAGGCTTACTGGTTTAGAACCTATCCTGCACTTAAGTGCTGCGTACAGCCTTGCGGCTGATACTTTCGGTCAAGAACCGCTTCTGGCAGCCCTAGTTCATGAGCCGGATTTTGCCAACGAATTGTTGGATATTTTGACCGATAAAGTCATTCAGCCTTGGGCTGACCATTTTTTCAAACGTTTCCCTAATGGTTGGTTGGAATTATCTGATGCATCAGGATCACCATTCTTTATAGGGCCGCAGAACTGTAAAGATATGGCTATTAGATCTACCCGTAGGTTGGTGGATGAAAACCCTTGGGGGCATCGTGTGTATGATGCAAACTTCCGGGGTGATTACGTGACATTAGTCCAGAAGAAAAACAGATCTTCACGGCGTCGCGGGGCAAAAGCAGAAGTTATAACAAATCTGACACTGCAAGAACTGACAGATTTAAAGCATAGTGTTTGCCAAGATTATATCATTCGGTTGGATGATGATCGTGTGCCAATGCCTTTTTACGAAGAACAAGCTATTACTCGAAATGTACCGCTTTTTTTGGGCATTGGTGCAGGGCAGATTGATCGTAATAGTATTAAAGATATGGATGCCACAAGAATAAGCATTCACGATACATCAACGGCTTATGTGGATGCGATAAAAAACGTAGCACAAAGGATTTCGAAGAATGGGTATGACACAAGAATACCGCCTTGGCCTGGTACAGTTTATTTTGAGGATATTAGTTCGGAATCTCAGTTTGAATTGATAGAGATGATTGTCAAAACGACTTTAACCAACGGGGCATTAGATATTTCATAAACCCTTAATGAACGGCGGTATGAAGCGGGTCGATCAAGGTGCGCCCGCCATCAACATTTAAGACCTGCCCCGTGATAAAGCTGGAACTGTCGGTTGCCAAAAACTGGGCAACTTCTGCTACCTCTTTGGCCTCGGCAATGCGGCCCAACGGTGTGACGTCGGTAATTTGATCGTGCAGATCGTCATCACTGCGTAAGGCCTGTTGTAGGTTAGCAGACATAACAGAACCAATGGCGATGGCGTTAACCCGAATGCGATCTTTTGCAAGACTAACCGCCAGTGAACGGGTCATTTGGTTCAAAGCGGCACAACTGACCGAGTAAGCCAGAAGATTAGGATGCGTGCGATCAGAGGCGATAGAACTGAGATTAACAATAGAACCTATGGTGTTACCTAAGGCATCGCCATTATTCTTTGCGCTCTTAATCATTAACCTAGCAACGGATTGTGTTAATCTTAAATTGGTTAGGACATTTTGTTGAAACAATGCTTCAAAGCTGTCTTCTTTGGCGTCAAGCGGGTTGGATGGCAAAACTTGGCGGCTTGCATTTACCAAAATATCAATGCTGTCAAAAGAAGAAATTGTTGCCGATTGAAGGTTGGCAATGGTTAGTCTTTGGCGAAGATCACCCGCAAAAAAGTGAGCCCGGTCACTGCCGATTGCATTGCACTCTGCCTCTAATTTATCTTCATCCATATCGGTCAACATGACGTTGGCACCCTGTTCGATGAAATGCTTTGCAACAGCCAAACCAATGCCATTGGCGGCACCCGTAATAATGGCGGTTTTACCCTCGATTGAAAAAGACATAAAGTGTGCGTTGTCCTGTGATTCTATTGTATTAGAATAAGGCAAATTGCCCATATGCACCAGAGATTACAGATAACATCACTGGGAGCGGTTTGTGTTCAACTACTTCGGTCGGGTTGCATAAATAACTTTATATTGCGACGATTGCATCACATAAGACCAAGTTTTGAAGTGCGCATCCAAGGTGGCTTCATAAGCCAGTTGTTTATTTGCAACCAGCCATAGCCGGCCTTTAGAAGTCAACATTTTCGAAGCTTGTTCAATAAATTTACGACCGATTGATGGTTCAGCTTTACGTGCAATATGAAAAGGAGGGTTCATTAAAATGAAATCATAAAGCGGCTTTGCTGGCATAGTTTGCACATCTTGCCAGTGAAATTGCACCCGTTGATCTGTAATATTTTGTTGCGCACAATTCAGGCTAATATGTTCGGCCTCATACAAATCAAGACTAGAAATTTCATGATAATTTTGTAAGGTATGGTGGCTTAAATATCCCCATCCAGCACCTAAATCGGCACCTTTTCCCTTTAGCGGGTGGGTAATATTTTCACATAACAATGCACTAGCAGGGTCAATCGCGTCAGAGCTGAATATACCAGGGGCGGTATAAAATCCATCTTTATTCTTTGCAATATCGGCCAGATGCATCCAATCAGCAAAAGGGTTTTCAAGTTGATTTTTGACAAGCCAAATCGTCTTGCCATGGCTTTTCGAATAACTTTCTTCAACGACTGTACGTTGCGCCACTGCTTTCAGAATACTTTCAATTCCATCGGTCTTTGCGCCGTCAATATACAGGCTTGCACCCTTATCAAGCAGTGCATAGGCCTTGGCTATATTTGCAAGGTTTTCGGGCTTGGATCGAGTTAATTCAACGATAGCGGATTGTGCCAAAACGGGAAGGGATTGATGCGGGGTTATATCCATGCGCATTAATGCATCAAAGCTGGGTTTAAAGCTTTGTTGGCAATGCAGATTTAAAGTATCAAAGTTACTAAATACTGAGCTCGCGTTAGCACGAATTACCAGTATTGTGCCCGCTTCTGGCATAGCTATTTCATGTGAAGTAAAGAATTTTTCAAGACGGATATTTTGGGTCATATTAGGGTCAGGCGCAGGCCTATTCCTTTTCCAGTGTGCATTGTAATGGATGCTCGTGTTTGCGGGCTAAGTCCATTACTTGGGCCACTTTTGTTTCTGCAATATCGTGGGAAAAAACCCCAACAACAGCGGCACCTTTTTTATGAACAGTCATCATGATTCCAATAGCGGTTTGATGGTTGATGGCAAAGAAACGTTCCAGAACATGCACAACAAATTCCATCGGCGTATAGTCATCGTTTAGCAATAAAACTTTATACATCGGCGGACGCTTGGTTTTAGGCTTTGTCAAGATGACGGTGGCAGTGTCACTATTGGCGTCGTCGTCTGAGGCGGTAATGTATGGGATCATGTGTGTGTGTGTTCCAAAACAGATATAGAACAGTATATATCGCGGTTATTAAAAGAGAAAAGCTTAATCGGGGTCAAATTAGGCAATTTTAAGGCACGTGTTTAGTAGCTGCTTTGACGCAAACCACTAAGTGTAGTGGTATTAAGTGAAATTAAAGAAAATTGTTGCTATATGAACACCAAATAAGTTTTGAACAAATAAGCATTCTCCCAAATTTGCCCGCGTGTTATTCTTTGCGCAATTACCGCAAAAGCGGCTGAGGCAGATAAAGCAAATCGGAGCAACCGATGCTAAGGCAGATACATCACTGGTTAAGTGCCGTACTTGTGTCCCTATTTATGGGGGTATTTATGGCAAATGGCAGCTATGCGGCCCCATATGCCGCTGTGGTTATGGATGCGCGCACGGGTCAGGTTTTGCATTCTCGCAATGCTGATACGCGTTTGCACCCAGCAAGTCTTACAAAAATGATGACGCTTTATGTAGTGTTTCAGGCCATTGAGCGTGGTGAGATCAGTTTGGAAACCAAAGTAAGAATCTCCAGAAATGCAGCTAATGAGCAACCCTCAAAACTGGGTCTAAAGGCAGGGCAACGGATTGCGATAAAATACCTGATCCGAGGGGCAGCAGTTAAATCTGCCAATGATGCAGCTACCGCTTTGGGTGAAGCCGTTTCGGGCAGTGAAGCGGCATTTGCACGACGCATGACAGTGACCGCGCGCAGATTGGGTATGAACCATTCAACTTTTAAAAATGCCCACGGATTAACCCGTTCAGGGCATTTGTCCACGGCCCGCGATATGACGTTTTTAGGGCGCCGTTTATTTTATGATTATCCAAAATTTTACAACTTGTTTTCGCGACGATCAACTGATGCTGGCGTGCGAAAAGTTTCAAATACCAACCGCAAGTTACTGGCCAGTTACCGTGGTGCTGACGGGATTAAAACTGGTTTCACAAACGCGGCTGGCTTTAACTTGGTGGCGTCAGCTGAACGCGGCAACAAACGTGTGATTGCAACCGTGTTTGGTGGTAGAACTTCTGCTTCGCGTAATGCCCGTGTGGCACAATTATTGGATATGGGGTTTCAGCGCGTAAATCCGCAGCTTGCCGAAAGTAGACCTGTCAAAGTTACCCCCGTAGTGCCAAACAAGCCCAAAACTATCAAAGTAGCCGTTAGCGGTGCGGTGCGCAAAAGTCCAATCCCTAAACTGCGCCCAAAAATTGCTCCTGTTGTAGTGGCCGCCATTGATAAGTCTGAGGTGGAGCGCGCAATAGATCTTGCGATCAAAGAAGAGATCTTGGCGGTTCAACCGCAAACCACTAAGCCTGTGCTACGCGAAGCCGAAGTGGTGCCAGTGGCCTTAACCCCGCAAATCGTTGTAGCCGAGTTACAGACATCAAATGAACCCCGCATTATTTCGCGCAAATCGACTTCTGGCAATGCGTGGGCCGTTCAAGTGGGTGCGTTTGGATCAAAGTTTGAAGCGGAAAAAACATTGTTGAAAACCGCCCTTAGTAATCTGGGGCCCCTTGATGGTGCTGAACGCAGAATTTCGCATGTTACTGTTAACGGTGCGCGTATGTACCGTGCCCGCTTTGTGGGTTTAAGTCAGGCGGATGCTAATAAAACATGTTCGCGGTTACGTGCCCGCAGTCACACTTGCCTGACTGTTTCACCTGGAAGTTAAAAGTTCACTTCAACATCAGGCAGCATAAGCGCATTTACCAAATCACGTACTTCTTGGCGGGCAGCCAGATTTGACATACTTAAAGGCTCCTCTGTTACTTCGGGTAAATCCAGCAAAGTAAGCCCATTTGGAAACAGTTCTTTGAACACAACACGGTCGGAAAACCCTGGGATCAGCTTGAATCCAATGCGCCGCGCTAAATCTTCAAGTGCTTCCCCGACACGGCGTTTATTTTTCATCGCTAGCGCGTGCATTCGGTTGCGGGTCACATACCAATCCATCGGTCGTGAACCCGTTTCAGCGCGGGCCTTACGTGCTTTCCAGACCATTTCAGAATAGATAGATGGGCCGATCACTTTGTTGGTTTCTCCGTCCACGCGCGCCAGCAAATCAAAATCTACAAAGCTATCGTTCATCGGTGTCACCAACGTGTCTGCCATCGCATGGGCCAGTTCACTTAATTGGGTGTAATTGCCCGGGCAGTCTGCCACGATATATTCGTTTGTTTGATCCAGCTGGTTAATACCGTCTTGAAACGCCCGCAATGTAGCTTGAAAGCCTGGCTCCATTCCCAGTTCACTGGGCTTTTTAAGCACAGCTGTTTCAGGAAACGGTAAACGAATACCAGTGCGTTCAATGTAAAGAATACGGTTTTGTATGTAGCGGGTCAGGGTTTTTTGACGCAGATCCAAATCCAATGCACCCACAGTTTTACCCGACCGCAATAGTGCCGTTAAAACGTGCATTGCTGTTGTGGATTTCCCTGATCCGCCTTTTTCGTTACCGAAAACAATGATATGTGCCATTCAATACCCCATTGCCCAAATCATTAAGGCATTTTCGCAACTATGCGTCATTGGATGTTCGATTACAATATTGTTTGTGAAATAGGAAGGGCCATAGAGGCAAGCCTAATTGTGTTATTGCCCAGATTTAAAAGGCGTTGATAAAAGGTATTGTAAATCTGATGCATCATCTGCGGATGTTTTTTTCAATCCATAATTCACAGTTGATTGTTGTTTAAGTGGTTTGTCCAGATAAGTGCCAAATAATTTGTCCCACAAACATAGATCAACAGAATAATTGCTATCGGTTTCTGGTTGATAATCTGAATGGTGTAAGTGGTGCAGATAGGGTGTGATTATTATCTGTCTTAAACGCGTATCTAACCACGCGGGCCAGATAATACTTGAGTGGTGGCAAAGGTCTAATAGGAATATTAAAGTTGTATAAACAAGGATGGTTTCCGCAACAAATCCAAACATAAAGGTAACTGTATTTAAAATTACGGCGATCAAGATAATTGCAATAGGGTGGTTTCGAAATGCGGTTGTAACGTCCAATTCCACGTCACTATGATGTACCTGATGTAATCGCCAGAATAAGGGTATTTTATGCATGGAAAGGTGAAACAGATACATCATGAAACTGATGGTTACAAAGCTTAGAACTGAAGCAATTCCAAAAGGTATGTGAAGCCAATTTATTATCCCGTAACTGTTGGTTTTTGCAAAAACAGCAACCCCCGTGATGCTAAATGGTAATGCTAGATTTATGCCAGTGTTTATGACTAATAATGCAAAATTTGCGGGCCAACGTTTGCGCGTTTCTTTACGAGTACTTGCCGTGGTTGCCACAGACTCAATTACAACTATCAAGATTATTGCACCGATAAATATACTAGAGATAAGAATATTTTGCATTCACAAATCCTTATGCCAAACCTTAGACCAATCCACAGTGTCTAGGCTATTGCAAGTGTCAGGTACCAAAAGAAGAAGTAATCTTTGTGATGGGACAAAACGCGTTAATGAAAATATTGACGCAAACGTCACTTTTATGAAACGCAACGTGTTTCTAATACGGCTCCATTCATGTGTTATGCTATCGAAATAAATTACTTTCATCTGCAACTGGTTTAACGGTTCTCTTTGAAATTCTGTTGGTAGGCTTATTTTAATGGGCAGCTCAAAAAGTGTATAGGGATTGGAACAATCTGGTAAATGAAAACTGGTACTTCTGGTTTCTGTTCGCGCATCCCGTCTAGTCGTGGTGATATCATAGGCACCTGCGTCTATAATAATTTGCGTATATATCGAATGAAATTTGTATACTTTTCGCAAGTGTTCATACTGTATATTCGCTTGAAACCGTGTTGCAGTAATCAACGAAGTTGTCAAAATAACAATGAATATCCAAAGCCAAAGACGCATTATACTTTTTTTCGAACCAATACGCTAATGCAGCTGATTAGAACGATTATGATAAATTGTACAATGCCGAATATCGTGGCGCCATCACCAGTATGCCAAAAAACATACGCTTCATAGCCAGGTAACATTAACCCTATTCGGATTGCATTACCAACGGCGAGTAGAACAATCAATATTATCACATACTTTATGTCACCAAAAGACATAGGGCTTTTGTTAAATGCTTTCATAGACGCGTAACATAAAAAACCAAACGATAAGTTTGTAAATACCGAACAAGCACCGATTAGTTGTATCCTCATGCCGCCAGGCGTTCCCAAATACTGACCATCGGCCCAAACGTTGAAACCAATGCTGCTCCAAATAAAGGCAATAAGATCTACTTCGCCTATTAAAATAATGGATTTGAAAAACTGAAATAAAACGGGTGAAATAAGTATATTTAGGGTCAGGGCAAAACAGACAAGTGCTATAAATTGATCTTGCCGGATGGCTTTTCGCCGTGTCCAGAACCAAAGCGCTAGCCCTCCTGTTACAAAGCCAATATCGTAAATAGACCCTGTTTGGCCAAAAACAAACAAGCTTAAAGCCGCACAAACAAAGAAAATATAATCTTTTAATCTTGCAGGACGGGTATCAGGTTCCAATGTTATTAACTGGAGTAAAACATAGAAGGCAAGCAGAACAAATAGGTTCGTGTTTACAAGGGTTATAAAGAATGACGCCAACCCCAAGCTTTCAAACCGATTGGAAAGAAAGCTGCATAGAATTAATATAAGTAATGCTAGGTACACATCAGATTTTTGAACCTTGCCTGTTAGTGATATACGTTTGGCATTGTTCAAGGATTGTAAATCTGACGGTGTGCTCACTTATCTTGTTGTTTTTTATAGTACCGATAAGCACCATACCCAATGATTGCCACACCAAGCCCAACTGGGCCGCCAACAGCACCTGCAATGGGCAATGGCGCTGGTCCGCCTGCAAATGCAAATGTTGTAAATAATGTGCCATATAGTGATGCACATATAAGATTAAGCTTCATTGTTATCCCCTATTTAAATTTGAGGCTAGTAGATGATAGAAGTTGAATTTATGCAACTGAAATATCCAATGCTCTGTTGGAACATACCGTTATGAACGGTAAATGACTCGCTGGTGGGTGTAGTATGGAAGGAACCGTGGTTGGTTGGTGAACAGGCTATACTAACTTTGCCAAAACCAAAAAAGCCGCCCCCAAAGGAACGGCTTTCTTAAACTCGAAAGGGTGGGTGTTCTTAAAATCCCAAACCTTCGTATTTCTTTTTAAACTTAGAAACACGTCCGCCAGCATCCATTAGTTTTTGGTTGCCACCTGTCCATGCTGGGTGCACAGATGGGTCGATGTCCAATACCAATGTATCGCCTTCGGCGCCATAAGTAGAACGTGTTTGATAAGTTGAACCATCTGTCATTTGAACAGTGATTGTGTGGTAATCTGGGTGCAGTTCTTTTTTCATTTTTACCGCTCCTATTTCGCAGATTTAGGTTTGTAGTTTGTTTGTTCTGCGATACGCGCAGATTTACCACGGCGATCACGCAGGTAGTAAAGTTTCGCGCGACGCACACGGCCACGACGTACAACTTCGATATGCGCGATGTTTGTAGAATATAGCGGGAACACACGTTCAACGCCTTCACCGAAAGAGATTTTACGCACTGTGAAGGATGCAGCGATAGTGCCGCCACCTTGACGTGCAATGCAAACACCTTCGTAGTTTTGCACACGAGAGCGGGTGCCCTCGGTTACTTTGTAGCCTACACGCACGGTATCACCTGGTTTGAAATCAGGGATGTCGGCGCCAAGACTTGCGATTTGTTCAGCTTCTAGCTGTGCAATCAAGTTCATAACGTTTTCCTTTTGCTCGCCTTTTGGCGATGTTGGTTTATCCGTCCTCATTGCTCTTGGTCTTCATTCAGGTCCGCATATGCGCCTGCCAGAGATCAGGTCGACGTTTTACTTGTGGCTTCGAACAAATCAGATCGCGTAAGCGATGAATGTATCCGTGTCAGGCAGAAGAATTCCCGTCACATTACACCCGATTATTTCTGGGCCTTTGATATAGATAAAACGCAAGGTGCGAATCCATCAATACCAAGTCCGCGCGGTATAGGATGGATGGGGGGATCAATCAAGAGGAATGGTAATAGGGCTTTTAATCCTATGTCAGTATTTACCCTATGCTGTTTATTGGGTTTCTATTAAATCACCCAACCGCTTAATGCCCTCATTAATCGTTACTTCGCTGGCTAATGAAAAGTTTAGCCTGATGGTATTGGCGCCTGATCCATCCGCAAAAAATGCTTGCCCAGGTACAAATGCCACCCGTGTTGATTGCAATGATTTGACCAACAGTTCAGCCCCATTAATATGCGTAGGTAAAGTCAACCAGATAAACATACCGCCCTCTGGGTGCGTCCATGTCACATCTTTTGGCATATAAGCCGTTAATGCTTTCAACATATGGTCACGCCTATTTTGATAAGCATCGCGAATTTTCGTGACATGCGCGTCAAAACAACTACGCGCCACTGTGTTAATAGCCATTTGATTGATTGTTGGCGTGTGCAGATCAGATGCCTGCTTTAATAATACCATCTGTGCAATTACGGGATGGGCAGCACAAACCCAACCAACACGTAGCCCTGGTGATAATGTTTTGGAAAAACTACCCGTATAAATCGTGCGACACGCATCAATCATACCTTTACGTTCAATTTCCAGTGCCAGAATTGGTGGTATTGCCTCACCATCATAACGCAAGGTCTGGTAAGCCGCGTCTTCGATAATTGCAATGTCCAAACTGTCTGCTAAATCCAGAAGATTATCCCGATCCCGCCGATCAAGTGTCACACCTGTGGGGTTGGCAAAATCCACGGATGTATATGCAAACTTAACGCGTCCTCCATTGTTGGCAGCAGTTTGGGCATAATCTTCAGCTGAACGATTGCCATTGGGATAAAGCCGATCATATGTCGGCTCATACGCATTAAACGCCCCCAAGGCGCCTAAATATGTCGGCCAGCTAACCAGTGCTGTATCATTTGGTGAGATCAGTAATTTTCCCAAATAATCAAGCGCTTGCTGAGATCCAGATGTGATAATGATATTGTCAATATCGCACGGCACACCAACCTTGGCCATCTCATCGCGGATCCATTCGCGCAAAGGCACATAACCCTCACTTACAGAATATTGCAACGCAGCCTCTGCATTTTGGCTATTTAATGCTTCTGCATAAGCTTGTTGAAAGTCTTGCACGGGAAACAATTTGGGGTCAGGTATGCCACCCGCAAACGAAATAATATCGGGTTGATCCAGTAGCTTTAGAATTTCCCGAATTTCAGAGGCTTTCATCTGCGTATTGCGCGTGGCCAGTATTGTATCCCAATCCATGCCATTTCCCTCTTTTAGCAGGCTTGGTGAAGAGTGAGTTAAAATGTAATATAAGTCAACCTAGCTGACATAAATAGTGAAGGCTGCTTTTCAAATCAAGCCTTGGCAAGATCTTCAAGAATTTGTTTGTGAAATCGATGAAGCCCTGACTCTGAAAACCATGAATCGTTGCAGTCAGCAACGTAGCGTCCTTGGTCATACCCTAGACTGGCAAGGCCCCGTTGAACACTTTCGACCAATGCGATGTCCTCTCGGTTGAACATTTCTGCAAATAGGGATTTTGCGGCGGTCAGGTTTGGAACATCTGCGCCAGAAGGGCTGTAAATATCAGCATGTTCCAATGTCTGATTTGGCCCATTTGGCCCAATGCGTAATACGATTAAGTGCGGGCTACCAGGCAAGCTAAGAAGGCATAGGTTAGGCCAAAGAAACCAGGTTAAATAGGGTTCACCTCCCTTGGCTTCAAACCCTTTAAATCCAGCTTTTGCAGTCTTTTGATAAAACCCGTAACGCTTGCCAACCTGCGACGCACCGCCTTTTTCATTGTAAAGCGTGGCTAAAGTTGGGTGGGCGATAGGAATGTGATACCCTTCCGAAAAATTATCGACAATCACTTTCCAGTTTGCCTTTATATCAAAATCAAACCGATGCCCTGCAACAAAATTCGGCATTTCTGGCAGATGCCCAAGAATTGTTTTTTCAAACTCTGGTAAATCGCCATCTTCGGGCGTGGCATTTGGATTGAAATTAATAAATATCATTCCAGCAATAATTGTATGCTGGATAGGCTTAAGGCCAAAGTTTGCGCGATCAAAATCTGCAACATCACGGGTTAAGCGCGCGGTGGAAAGCGCACCATCTAATCCGTAACACCATGCATGATAGGGACAAACAATGCGGTTTCCTGTGTGCCCGCGTCCAGATAAAAGCAGATGACCCCTATGTTGGCAGACATTGAAAAATACCTGGATTTTGTCATCCTGCTCCCGCAGGACTAAAATGGGTTGCCCTGCTATTTCATCCGTTATGTAATTGCCAACCTCGGGTAAATCCGAAATATGGCCGACATATAACCACGAACGTTGGAAAATTTTGCATAGTTCTTGTTGGTGAATGTCGTCATCCGTGTAATATCGAGAGGGCAGTGTAAATGAGTTTTGGGCATGCTCAGCAAAGTCACCTTTTTCGCCAGAGACTAAATCCCCTCCCATTTCGCACCCCTGTTCTTAATTTGTGTTTAACAATAATAAGAACGACACTGGTAGAGAACAGGGAATCCGTCAACAGGTATCAGCCCTTACTTTTTGCTTTCACAAATACATCCCACAAATCCGGCCGGCGTTTCTGTGTTAATTTCTCAGATTGTTCTTGGCGCCATTTATCAACATTGCCGTGATGCCCTGACAGTAACACATCGGGTATTTTGCGCCCGTGCCATTCGGCTGGTTTGGTATATTGTGGATGCTCCAACAAACCATTTGAAAAGCTTTCATCAACCGCACTTTCTTCATTGCCCAACACGTTGGGTAACAAACGGACGGTGGCATCAATTAGGGCTTGTGCGGCAATCTCGCCGCCAGTCAAAACGAAATCCCCTAATGATATTTCTAGCACGTTGTATTCTTCCAAAACCCGCTCATCAACGCCTTCAAACCGCCCACATAACAGCGTCATACCTTGGGCTTGGCTGAACTTACGCGCCATCTTTTGTGTCATCGGTTTACCGCGTGGGGACAGGTAAACAACGGGCCAAGTGTTTGAGTCAATAGGGGTGCCACGCCGTGCGTCTTTCAGTGCCGCACCCACTACATCCGCCTTTAACACCATGCCAGCACCACCACCTGCGGGCGGGCTATCCACATCATTGTGTTTGCCAATACCGTAGCCGCGCAGTTCAATCGTTTCTAGGTTCCACAAACCCTCTTTTAGGGCTTTACCAGTCAATGAGCCGCCAAGAACGCCCGGGAACAGTTCTGGAAACAACGTGATAACTTTAACTTTCCATGCGCCCTGAATATCCGGCGTATCGGTCATCAAGGCGCGCGGCTTGCGATTGGCACTTACAGCCAAGCGGCCGTGGGATTTGGCAGGCTTATCGGTCATTCTTTAGCCTCTGAAAACACACCTCTAGGCGGGTCGGTAATAATGCGGCCCGTTTTTAAATCGACCGTCGGCACGGCATGGCGGGTAAACGGTAACAACACCGTATTTTTAATTCCTTTGCCTGCAATTTCTAGAAAGTCACCGGCACCATGATCGTGTACCGCAGTGATGTGGCCCAGTTTTTCACCGCCAGTATCAAACACATCCAGCCCCACCAGATCTGCATGATAAAACTCATCATCAGGCAGGTTGGGCAGGTTTTCGCGGTTGGTATAAAGCTGGGTACCCTTTAGCGCATCGGCCTGATCTTTGTATTGCACGCCTTTAATGCGGCATGAATAACCACCTTTGATTGGGCCAATAACGCGCAAATCATAGGTTTCGGTTCCATTTTCATTGCTTAATGGGCCATAATTACCAAAGTCAGCAGGGATTGCGCAAAAACTTTTCACACGCAATTCACCCTTGATGCCAAATGCACCAATAATTGCAGCAATGCAGATTAAATCAGGTTGCGCCATAGGTTCCTACCGTTCAATCAGTTTGGTCAGTTGCGCATCACGCATTTCCCAACCAACGGTTTCAAGTTCGGGTGTTATAGTTTCTTCTTTTGGCCAACCAACACAAAGATAGGCCACCAATGACCAGTCGTCAGGTAAATCAAGATCAGTGCGTAACTGAATAGGATCAAGGATAGAAACCCAGCCTAACCCCAACCCATATGCACGTGTCGCCAACCAAAAACTCATGATTGCAGCAACAACTGAATAACGTCTCATCTCGGGCATGGTTTGTGCGCCCAGACCACTGCCTTTTGGCGTGTCTTCCTCACAAAATATAGCTAACTGAACAGGGGCATCCCGCATACCTGTCAGTTTAAGCGAAGCATAAAGATCTGCTTGCCCTTCTTCATATCCAACCAACGCATCGGCATTGGAAGCTTTGAAGTTATCTAGGGATTTTTGTCGGGCGTCTAAACTGTTTACGTTCACAATTCGCCATGGTTCTGACAAGCCAACCGAAGGCGCCATCTGGAAAGCATCCAGACATAACCGCAGTAATTCAGGATCGACAGGATCAGGTGTGAAGTGGCGCACATCGCGGCGCCACTTCATTAGGTCGTATAGCTCGGATTGGAAGTCTTGCGAAAATGCGCGCATATTTGCTCCAATACCAGTGCTTGCTTACTCAGCAGCCGCTTCTTCAGCAGGTGCCGCAGCCGCTTCAGCAGCGTCGGTTATTTTTTGTGCTTTTTCTTCAGCACGATCTAGTGCTTTTTTGCCAGGCTTAGCTTTTTCAGGGTTGTTACGCTCTGTTTTAGCTACAACGCCTGCTGCTTCCAAAAAGCGAGCAACACGGTCAGTTGGCTGTGCACCTTCACCCAACCAGTAGTTTACGCGTTCCATGTTCAACTGAACACGGTTTTCGTCATCTTTTGCCAAAAGCGGGTTATATGTGCCCAACTTTTCTACGTAACGCCCGTCACGTGGCATACGGCCGTCAGCCGCAACAACGCGATAAAAAGGACGTTTCTTTGAGCCGCCGCGGGCAAGTCTGATTTTCATAGCCATGATAATTCTCCTAAATGTGCTATTTGGGGCCGAGGCCCTATTCCTGATGTTTCTTGTGATGTTGAATGACTTCGCTGATGACAAAGTTCAGGAACTTCGTCGCGAATTTCGGGTCAAGGTTGGCGCGTTTTGCCAAATCCTCAAGACGTTCGATTTGTTGCGCTTCACGCGCAGGGTCTGACGGTGGCAAAGCGTGTTGCGCTTTCAGTTTACCCACCGCTTGCGTATGCTTGAACCGCTCGCCTAGTGAATAGATCAGAATCGCGTCCAAACGATCAATACTTTCACGATGTTCTGCCAAAATCTCAGCGGCTTTTTGGGTTGTATCTGTCATGATAATACCTCTGGTTTTGGGTGACGATAAACTAGGCAGGGCTCATCTTCTTTTGGTGCTTTTGCTTTTGGATCAAGCACAGCCCCCATGCGCTCCGCCAACTTGATTGACCTAACGTTTTCGGGGGCGATATAACTTACGGCCGTGTTCCACCCCAAGCGGGTAAAAGCATCTTGGCGTGCTGCATGGGCTGCTTCATAAGCAATCCCTTTGCCTTCTGAGTTGCCAAAGATCATCCAGCCGATTTCTGTTTCAGGCCATCCGTCAGGAAACCACGGGCCTACCATGCCAATAGCTGTATCATTCGCTTTTTCGGTCACGATCCACATACCAAACCCTAGCAATTCCCAATGACCGATTTCACTGGCAAAACTACGAAATACCTGACCTGCTGTGACATCACCATAAATATGTTCCAACCCGCCTGCAGCGGCAAAGGCTTTGAACTGTTCAAAGTCAGCAGCTTTTGGTTGGCGTAAAATCAAGCGTTCTGTTGTCAGTGTATGGGTCATTTGATTAACCCCAGCTCTTTGGGTGATGCGCCTTCAAGGACAGGGCGCGTAAAGCTGCGCTCATAGGAAAGTATACACCGTGTTTTTTCTGCGAACGCATACGCCGCTTGGCATTCTGTATCATTTGCCATTTTAACGCGGTAGGCTTCATAATCAGTAAGGGACGGGAATGAAAATGCGCAATGCGCGATGTTATTCGGCCCTTCATGTGGTAGCCAATAGCCGTGGTGTGTTCCACCCAGTTTATTAACAAGATGGATCCAAACCTTAGCATAGGTTTCAAAATCATCAACTTTGTAAGGGTCAATTACGTATGTCAGAGAGCAGGTAATCATTTCTTCTTCCCAAACCCTGACAGCCCAAGTGGCAACCCGCCGCCGCCTAAACCCGGCAATCCACCACCGCCAAGACCAGGCAGTTTGCCCATATTCTTGGCCGCTTCTTCCATTGCTTTTGGGTCCATCGCGGATGGATCAGCGGGCATGTCGGACATACCGCCACCTTTGCCCATCATGCCTGCCATAGCTTGTTTTAACATGCCACCTTTGCCCATCTTCTTCATCATGTCGCCCATTTGGCGTTGCATTTTCAAAAGTTGGTTCAGTTCTGGCACAGTTAAACCCGCACCTGCAGCTACGCGTTTTTTGCGGCTGGCTTGCATAATTTTGGGGTTGGCACGTTCCATCTTCGTCATCGACTGGATCAAAGCGATCTGGCGCTTGAAAACTTTGTCGTCAATGCCACCCGCATCGTCGATTTTTTGCGACATTTTCTTCATGCCTGGCAGCATGCCCATAACACCCTGCATGCCGCCCATTTTCATCATCTGTTCAAGTTGCGATTTCAGGTCGTTCATATTGAACTGACCTTTTTTGAACCGCTTCATCATCCGTTCGGCTTGCTCAGCCTCTATGGTTTCTTGCGCCTTTTCGACCAGTGAAACAATATCGCCCATGCCAAGGATACGGCCTGCAACACGTTCTGGGTGGAATTCTTCCAGCGCGTCCAGTTTTTCACCAAGACCTACGAATTTGATCGGCTTGCCCGTGACCGCTTTCATTGACAGGGCTGCACCGCCGCGACCGTCGCCATCCATACGGGTTAAAACCACGCCTGAAATGCCGACTTTTTCGTCAAACTCTGTGGCTACATTCACTGCATCTTGGCCAGTTAGACCATCAACCACCAAAAGCGTTTCGCGCGGTGTAGCAATGTCGCGAACTGATTGGATTTCATCCATCAACACTTCGTCGATATGTAGTCGGCCGGCTGTGTCTAGAATGTATACATCATAACCGCCAAGAGTTGCCTGTTGTTTTGTACGTTTGGCAATCTTAACAGCATTTTCGCCCTTGATAATCGGCAGGGTATCAACACTAAGTTGTGTCCCCAAAATTGCCAGTTGTTCCATCGCAGCAGGTCGGTTGGTGTCAAGCGACGCCATCAAAACCTTTTTGCCTTCGCGTTCTTTTAAGCGTTTGGCCAATTTTGCGGATGTGGTGGTTTTACCAGATCCTTGCAAGCCAACCATCAAGATAGGGGCAGGTGGATTATCTACCTTTAACGTGCCCGCATTGGCATCGTCGCCTGACAAGAAATGCACCATTTCGTCATGAACGATTTTTACAACTTGCTGGCCAGGTGTCACTGATTTGGTAACGTTTTGGCCAGTGGCTTTTTCTTGTACGGCTTTCACGAAGTCGCGTGCAACAGGTAATGATACGTCTGCCTCTAACAGGGCCACGCGAACTTCGCGCAAAGCAACAGAGACATCATCTTCGGATAAAGCCCCTTGGCGGGTCAGTTTGTCGAAGACGCCAGAAAGGCGATCGGATAGATTTTCAAACATATCTGCAGGCCCTTTCGACCGTTACAAGTTGCACCATTCAAGAAGCAAACCGCCAAACGCAAAATACACCAGTGGGCGAAACTCGCTGACTGGTGGTGATCCTGAGACCAGAAGTTTGGCACTTCTTCGATGGATTAAAGTGGATTTAGCTGTGAACGAAAGCGGAGTCAACGCGAATTACCACTTGCACCTTTTGTGCAACAGGACAAGGGTGCGCTTATGGATGTTACCCGTATAAAACGCGGCCATTTGGCTATGCTGTTGTTCTCGTTTCTGATTGCGGGTTCATTCAGTTTTGGCACGCGCATTGCCAATTTGATGGAGCCGGCCGCGATGATGGCCCTGCGTTTTGCGATTGCAGGTGTGGTCGTCGGCACAGTCGCTGCTTTGGGGCCAGGATTTAAGCGTAAATATTTTTACGCACCTTGGCGATATTTGCTGTTGGGTGGGTTGTTTGCAATTTATTTCGGGCTAATGTTTGAAGGGTTGAAAACCGCTGCGCCAGTCTCGGCGTCGGCTGTATTCACGCTGACCCCGATTATGTCTGCTGTCTTTGGATATTTCCTGCTGCGCCAAATCACGACACCTTGGATGTTTTGTGCGTTGTTTATAGGTGCTGTCGGGGCATTATGGGTAATCTTTCGGGGCGATATATCAGCCCTTATTTCCTTTGACATTGGGCGCGGCGAAGCGATCTTTTTTGTGGGGTGTATTGCACACGCATTATACACACCCCTTGTGCGCAAGCTACATATGGGCGAACCGATTGTTGTTTTTACTTTTGGTATGATTATGGCCGGTTTTCTGGTTTTGGCAGGACTCGGTGCCCCTGAATTGGTGCATACCAACTGGGCCGTATTGCCATGGTATTTCTGGGCTGGCCTGCTTTATTTGGCGATTTTCGCCAGTTCGATCACTTTCTTTTTAGTGCAATACGCCACAATGTACCTGCCCAGTGCAAAGGTGATGGCCTATACATATCTAACCCCGTCGTGGGTTATTATGTGGGAATTTGTGTTGACCCGAAATGTACCGCCAGCGTTGATGTTTCTGGGGGTTGCGGCAACGGTTGTGGCACTGGTGATGTTGCTAAGGAATGAGGCGTGAATTTAAGGGCGGTTTGAATTTTTAGCGCCTCACCTTACCAAAGGTCCAAACGCCTTATAATGTAATGCTTCTAACACCACCGCATTCGTATTCAGTGTCAGAATTTTATTGGCAGACATATCGGCCTCAAAGAGCCCAGCATACCAACCGCCGTCAGTTTGCAGATGCGTCAGGTTTTCCAGTAAAGCGAATGCATAAGGATGGCGCAACAGGGCCCACCAGCCAAAGCTGCCTTTGGTAGATATACCGCGTTTATCAGATACATCCGTCCGCTTAGCAGTCACGCTAGTAAACGGTTTTTCGTCGACAAGTATGGCATTATAGGCAAAATAAGGCTTACCTTTGATGTGATCTTCGGACAGGGATGTCAGTTGCCCAGTTTGGTTATAACGAAAAATTTGTGCATCAAATACATGGCTTGCCACCCAATATGCATCATCGCGCCAACCGTATTCCAAAGCTTCTAATAGGAATGGCTCGGATGTTGTAATCGCAGATACACCGTGGGTTTTTGCGGTGCGTATGTCGCCCGGCAAATTCAATCCGTAATAGCCTTGCCAACGCAAAATAGGGTCGTATTGCACTGCCAACTCTACTGGCAGGCCAATTTTTATCCCAGTGCGCCCCGCATATTGTTCATATCCAATTCGGCCTTCTTGAACGTATCGACCGTTGGTTTTTCCGCGCACTGCCAACCCACAAAACGCCCAGCTTCAACAAGTTGTGTCAGATCCCATTTGTTTATGATTACCTGGGTAATGGGTAATAACTCAGGAAAGGCCTGAGTTGCGGCTAGCATTCCCGTCATGAACCGCATGATGTCTAGCGCTGACCAGCCGATGCCGTGTGGGGCAGGTTTATTTGCATAATCAGTCATAACTAGGGTGGAAATATTATAGGCTTTATTGGGCAGTTGATTACGATAAAGCAGTAACTTGGCTATGCTGCCCAAAGCCCGCAACAAGCGCCCAGACGCTTCATTTCGGGTAATAATACCAAGTTTATGTGCCGAAGTTGCGGCAAGTAAATACCCGCCTTGATCCCATAAGGTCATAGACTTGAATTTACGCACTGAGGGCACAAGCCCTGTTTGTGGGTCTGTGTTTTGTTCAAAATAGGCCCAAGCCGTTTGTGCAAAAACAGACTCTGCGTCATCTAGCTGTGCGAATGTAGGGTTTTTTGGGTTAAACATTGGTACCCCTTGTGCATGGGTTGGCGCGGCCCCGCAGAACAGAATAAAAACTATACTTATAATGCGTATGAACACGAAACACCCTTTGTACGTAACTGAATACAGTATGGATGTTAGGGGTTAATATGTGGCTTTTAGGGCGGGATATTTAGTAATCATTTAGATTGAATTGTTTGATTTTCTAAAAACTGCTCAAACGCGTCCAGATTGACGCTTTCAAATTGGCCAAAACTTTCCATCCATATAGACGCATCTTTCATAGCGCTCATTTGTAATTTACACCATTTCACCCGCCCGCGTTTTTCTTGTGCGATTAATCCAGCGCGGGTTAAAATATGTAAATGTTTTGAGATGGCTGCCAAAGACATTTCAAACGGTTCAGCAACGTCTGTAACTGCCATATCATCTTCTAACAGCATGGTTAGAATTTCGCGGCGCGTCGGATCGGCAAGGGCCGCAAATACAAGATCAATCGGATTTGACATGGATGTGTGCCTATCGTGAAGATAGGGGAAAGGTCAACCATATGGTTGATTTTTGGGCTTGGCATATCGATATGCTGACCCTAGGTTGCGGGTATTAATTTCTTGGAGATTGGCAATGGCGGGCGAAACACATTTCTATGCGGTAGATATTAAATGGGTGGGCAACCTTGGCACGGGAACAGCGGATTTTACGAATTATTTGCGCGACCATGTCATCAGTGTACCTGGTAAGCACGATATAGCGGGATCGGCCGATCCCGCATTTCGGGGTGATCCCAAGCGGTGGAACCCTGAAGAAACTTTAGTGTCGTCTATCGCCACCTGTCATAAGCTTTGGTATCTGCATTTGTGCTATGATGCGGGCATCGTGGTAACGGGATATGAAGACCATGCTACAGGTGAGATGGCGATGAATGCGGACGGTAGCGGACAGTTTTCTTGGGTGCATCTGGCCCCTAGGGTGATGATTGCAAAAGGTGGTGACGCAAATTTGGCAAAGACGTTGCATCACAAGGTTGGTGCCATGTGTTTTATCGCCCGTTCGGTGAATTTTCTGATCAAACACGATGCAATGATAATGGTGGAGAGATAATGCAATGAAGTTGCATCTGAACGACGGCCTTGCGCGTATTGGTGAAGAAAATGCATTTGCGGTTATGGCCCGTGCACAAACGTTGTCCTCTGAGGGTCGCGATATAATTAACCTTGGCATTGGCCAACCTGATTTTAGCACACCCGAACATATTGTTGAGGCCGCGATAAAAGCTCTGCGTGATGGGCAGCATGGCTATACGGCAGCCACGGGAATTGCGGAACTACGTGAAGGTGTTGCAATGGATATTGATCGGCGTCTGGGGCTAGAGGTATCACCAGGTAACGTGCTGATTGTTCCGGGTGGAAAGGTAACAATGTTTCTTGCGATCCTTATGTTCGGCGCACCCGGTAAAGAAATTATGTACCCTGACCCTGGCTTTCCGATTTATAGATCAATGATAGAATATACGGGTGCAAAACCTGTACCAATTTCGATACGCGAAGAAAACGGGTTTGCATTTTCTGCTGCAGATGTTTTGGGCCAGTTAAACCAGAAAACTAGTTTAATAATTATCAACTCACCCGCTAACCCTTGTGGCGGGGTAACGCCCAAGGCTGAAATAGATGCGTTGGTAACAGGATTGGATGCTTGGCCCGGTGTCGCGATTATGTCGGATGAAATTTATGGACAGATGACTTATGATGGGCAAGAACATGTATCGTTACTGTCATATCCATCAATACGAGATCGGCTAATCCTACTGGATGGCTGGTCGAAAACCTATGCGATGACAGGCTGGCGTTTGGGGTATTCCGTGTGGCCCGATGCGCTTATGGAATCAGCCCGAAAACTGGCGGTAAACTCGTGGTCTTGTGTGAATGCACCCGCGCAATGGGCGGCATTAGCTGCATTAACGGGGCCGCAGGATTGTGTGACCGAAATGGTTGCAGAGTTTGACCGCCGCAGACAAATCATAGTGAACGGCTTGAACGCGCTTCCAAATGTCAGCTGCATAACACCGCTAGGTGCGTTTTACGCGTTTACAAATATTTCACAAACTGGCTTTGGTGCAAAACAACTTGCGTCTGAGTTACTGGAAAAAGCAGGCGTTGCTACCATTGGCGGGCCAGATTTTGGGGTATTGGGTGAAGGTTATATTCGCTTAAGTTACGCCAATTCGGTGGAGAACATCGAACGTGCTTTGGTGCGCATGAAACAGTTTTTGGAATTATAGGATAATACATCCACGGTACCCCAGTTATACAAACGAGTCACACTTATGAGGTTCCCAATGAATTTAGACAGATTAATAGACGCACTGCCAAAGGCAGAACTGCATTTGCACATAGAAGGTACATTAGAACCTGCAATGATGCTTGAACTGGCTAAACGCAACAATGTTGATCTACCTTACGCTTCAGTGGCTGAAGTGCAGGCAGCCTATGAATTCAACAATTTGCAGGATTTTCTGGATATTTATTATCAAGGCATGTCGGTCTTGATCGAAGTTCGTGATTTTTATGACCTCACATGTGCCTATCTGGCAAAGGTGCATGGCGATGGTGTACGTCATGTTGAAATTTTCTTTGACCCGCAAGCGCATATGGAACGTGGGATCTCGTTTGAAACAGCCCTTGAAGGGATCACTACAGCCCTTCAAGCTGCACATAAGGAAATGAACATTTCATCCAAACTTATCATGTGTTTTCTGCGGCATTTGCCCGAAGAAGCCGCATTTGAAGCTTTGGAATGCGCCTGCAAACACAAAGAGCATATTTTCGGGGTCGGGCTAGACAGTTCTGAAGCAGGTCGTCCACCTGAATTGTTCAGCCGTGTGTTTGCAGAGGCACGTGCGCAGGGCTTTGTGCCTGTGGCACACGCGGGTGAAGAGGGGCCGGCAGCTTATGTTGAAACTGCTTTGGACGATTTGCAAGTGCAACGCGTAGATCACGGCAACCGCGCTTTCGAAGACCCTGCATTGATCGCACGCATGGTGCGCGACCAAACGCCGCTTACCATGTGCCCTTTGTCTAACCTGCGGTTGCGCGGCATTGAGCGGCTGGATCAACACCCTGTTAAAAAGGCATTAAAGGTGGGCTTACTGGCAACTGTTAATTCAGATGATCCCAGTTATTTTGGTGGCTATGTTAATGATAACTATAAACAAGTCGCCAAAGCTGTTGGGTTGGATGCAGGGGAGGTTGTGCAACTGGCAAAGAACTCATTTGCTGCTTCATTTATATCTAACGCAGACAAACAAAAGGGCGTTGATGCGATAGATGAATGTGTGAACCGCCTGCAAAACTGATATATTCATGAATGTCTTAACGGAAATAGCTTTCAGATCTGCAGTTTATCGGCTAGCGTGCGGAAACTTAAAATAAACGAGCAGCTAAGGCCAAATTTATGAATGACATGTCAGGGTTGCACACCCAAAAAGCGCAAATGACCGAAACAAAAGATTGGTTGCGGGTTTTGGCAAAATATCGACAACCCAACAAGTGGCGCAGCATTTTTGAACTTACGATAACACTCGTAGGCTTTATGGGCTGTTGGGCACTTGCATGGGCTTCAATTTCGTTTAGCTATTTCCTGACAGGCCTGCTTGGTGTTTTGGGCGGTGGTTTTTTGGTGCGGCTATTTACATTGCAACATGATTGCGGCCACGGCTCGCTGTTTGCATCACGCACAGCAAACGACTGGGTTGGCCGCTGTTTAGGCGTGTTGACGTTAACGCCCTATGCATTGTGGCGCCGTACACACTCAATCCATCACTCTGGTTCTGGTAATTTAGAAAAACGTGGCGTTGGCGATATTCATACTATGACCGTAGAAGAATATAACGCAGAAACAAAATTTGGCCGATTAATGTACCGACTTTATCGCAACCCGGTCACAATTTTTGTTATCGGCCCGATCTATATTTTTGGCATTCAACAACGTCTGCCTATTGGCATGATGAAGGCGGGTATCAAGTATTGGATTTCCACCATGGGCACAACTGCGATGATGTTGATTACCTATGCGGTTTTAATCTACCTGATTGGTTTTTGGCAGTTCTTTGCCGTCTTTGGCATTACCAGCTTTACAGCCGCTGCCGCTGGCATGTGGTTGTTCTACGTGCAGCACCAGTTTGAAGAAACCCACTGGGATCAGCCAGAGGATTGGGATATGCACGATTCAGCCCTTTATGGCTCATCTCACTATGTGTTGCCTAAACCTTTTCAATGGATTTCAGGCAACATCGGCATTCACCACGTACACCACCTATATAGCCGTATCCCGTTTTACCGACTGCCGGAAGTTATTCGCGACCATCCAGTATTGGGCGAGATCAAACGACTGACGTTCTGGGAAAGCCTGAAATGTGCAAACCTGCACCTATGGGATGAAACATCGCGCACATTGATGACATTCAAGCAAGCGAAAATGGTTAAGGTAAAAGTGAAAGCCTAAGTCAGGCGTAGCGCTACCAGAAATACATATTAACCCCGTCAGCATTCATTTGGTGGCGGGTTTTAATGTTGGTGCCGCCGTGTAGGCCGTTGATTCGTCAAAACGACAAGTTCAATACCACAGTCAGATAAAGCCACCCTTGACGTTGGACGTGTCACGGAATTGTGCCGCTCCTTTAACCGCATATTATGCACTAAAGGAGAATACGAATGTGACAGAAACAAACGGCAGAATTCAGACAGGAAGTTGTGCGCGTAGCACTGACCAGTGGGCTTAACCGCAAACAAGTTGCATCAGACTTTGGAATTGGATTTTCAACGCTGAGCCGTTGGATCAAAGAAGAGCGCAGTCAAATTACAGGTGTTGTCAGAGGAACTTGCTTGGATCAGTCTGTTGGGGTTACTTTGAAAAATGACAACCAAAAACATCTTTAAGTACTTTAAAACTTCACCCGAGATTATTCGTCTAGCAGTGATGTACTACGTGCGCTATCCGCTGAGCTTTCGCCAAGTTGAAGACATACTACATGATCGCGGGATTGATATTTGTCATGAAACGGTTCGGTATTGGGTTGAGCGTTTTGGGTCAAAGTTCGCACGAGAAATTCGTAAGAAAAGGGCAGGGTACAATTCAAATTGGCAGTGGCATTTGGATGAAGTATTCGTGAAAACCAATGGTGATAGATTTTATCTGTGGCGCGCAGTTGATCATGAAGGTGAAGTATTGGAATGCTATGTAACAAAACGTCGTGATAAAAACGCTGCAAAGAAATTTCTTATAAAAATAATACGCAAACATGGCGCGCCAAAGATTATCACAACAGACAAATTGCCGTCATATAGAGCTGCTTTTCGTGAACTTGGTGTCGTGGATCGGCAGTTATGTGGCGGGCGATCAAACAATCGATGTGAAAACTCGCATCTGCCTTTTCGACGGCGAGAAAGGGCGATGCAGAAGTTTAAAAGCCCTGCGGCGCTTCAAAAATTTACAAGCTATCACGCCCAGATATACAATCATTTTAATCACGAGAGACACTTAGAAACCAGACAATCTTTCAAGCGAAAACGTGCAACTGCTCTAATGGAGTGGTTCAGTTTTTGTGCCGCATGATGTTGATGTTAGTTTGCCTTTTGCGGCATGCTCAAGTTTGTCTGACAACACCGCGCGGACGCTGCATTGAGCACTGCGGTCTCACCACTACCACCAGAGAACGATCCCGTACGTAGGTCGACTACCAGCGGCCAGTTTGAGAAAATCATTGGAAAGCCTGGTTGGATAGCGTGCACCATCACAAGGCTAGCAAGCGTTTCGGCCAGGGATTGCGCCAAAAACCCTGCAAGCGTTGCTGGTGCCGTGGCCCCAGCTTGTGCTGCCGTGATACAAGACATGGGTATATTGTGTTTTATGCATTCATAGACAACATCCACTGCATCTTCGCCGTAACGTAATGGTGAGATCAGAGGGCTAATATGGGCTTTCATATGGGGGCGTTTGGCGAATTCACCGGGCCCGCCTGCCGCAATATCCAGCATCTCAACAATAGGTTCAACGTGTTCCGCCAAAGTAAATGAGGTTGCTGTTGGTTTAGTAGTGTTTTTCAAAAGCGCATAAACAGTGTTAATGTCCAGATCGAGATTGTCAGGCACATCCGTTGCCACACAGCAACGCGTGTACCAGCTAACATTGGCCAAAGTATCTTGTAATCGCGTTAAATTATGCAAATCTTCCAAAGTAGAGGGGCGATAAAGGCCAGTATCCATATCTAATGTTTGTACGGCGGCACCACCGGTTCCAAAATACACTTTATTACCACCAACTTCGATGGATCGGTTTTCGTCACGCCCATGCAGGACAAAAGTTTTGGCAGCGCAATCAATAGCTTTTTCAACAAGAGCAGGCGAGAAGAGTACACGCCCAGCACCGTTATCAACGGCACCCGCAGCAAGCAAGTCCGCGTGAAGGCGCGGTGGAACTTCTCCTACACCCAGCTTTTCCAAGAGGTCTAGTGCCGTGCCATAAACCTTTTGGATTTCAGCTTCCGTCAGCGGCTTGTAGGATCCACCTATTTGACCAGGTGGGCATGGATCCACAGCGGGCCCAGCAGCACGCTTTGCTAACCGTTCACTTCGACCACTTCTTTTTGTTGGCTGCTTGTTCATGTCCACGTCCTCGTCCTTAAAATCTTTCAGAATTCTTGATTGTACTTCATCCATGTAGGTCTCAATGTACAATGGATGCATCATAATTTCGAAATTATGATAAATAGTTTTCGAAATTATAATAATATTGTCCGTCGTCAGATAAATTGGAACACATGAGCTTATAAATTAGTGGAGGCTC